>Ga0209394_1000075_pt1 | contig 90771 bp, 88 predicted proteins | sample JNZ201metaG_FD_184122 | JGI IMG/M metagenome (GOLD analysis project Ga0209394, IMG submission 184122) | Hot spring microbial communities from Jinze hot spring, China to study Microbial Dark Matter (Phase II) - JNZ 20120812A (SPAdes) (version 3) ...
TGATTTCTGGTTTGGTGTTGGTGGAGCTGCTGTTAACTATTCTATTCTTGTGGCTCGCTTTGGCTATAGGGTTAGCTTAGTCTCAGTTATTAGCTCTATGGCTTCTAAGCTTGGGGTTTTAGATTATTCTAGGATAATATAGTGAGAGAGGAGTATCGGCAGTCTACGAAATAAGCATTTAAAACAAGAATATTATGTCTAGGAGCCTATAATAGAATCTATGTGAAGTTCATAGCTCTATGGAAAAGCTATTATAACTTTTACTTTATGCTAAACAGATCTTACTTGAGATTATATGGATAAATTCTGAGTTATCCTTTATAGTATAAAAGTCAAGTATTTAAGGTTTAACTATGAATTTACTACTAGAGGTGAAACGTTTGAGTACTGCTCCTAGAAGTACTTCCCTAATTATTGCGGGTATCGTATTAATCTTATTAATACTAATTGGGTTAGCATATTTCTTCACTACACCTAGACCTATAGAAGTCACACCTACAAGAACTATACCCGAAACTACTACAACCCCTACACCTCCCATAGGTGTAACTACGACTCCAACACCTCTAGTTGAGGTTAAAGTTCCGGATAAGATATTGATAGGTTTTACACTACCATTATCTGGAACTTTCTCAAAGGAAGGTCAGCTAGCCCTAAAAGGCGCTTTAGTTGCTGTTAAGTGGGTTAATGAGGTTTATGGTGGTGTTAGGATTGGTGGTAAGCGTGTTCCAATTGAGATTAAATATTATGATGATGAGAGTAAGAGAGACCTCGTTGTTAGCCTATATGAGAGGCTAGTAACTGTAGATAAAGTACATTTCCTAGTCGGTACTTATACTTCAACACTAGTAATGGCAGCTGCTCCTGTTGCTGAGAAGTATAAGATGGTTTTCGTAAACTGGGGTGGAGCATCCGATATGATAAATAGGCAAGGTTTTAGGTATGTTGTCACAACGTGGACTCAAGCCTCGAGGTATATGGCCCCTGTACTAGATGTGCTCGTTAAGTATGATCCTGAAGTTAAGAGAATAGCTTTAGTATGGAAAGAAGATGAGTTTAACAGGCTAGTAGCAGAGGGTGTTAGAGTCAAAGCTCGAGAACTAGGCTTAACTATAGTTTATGATAGATCTTTCCCAATAGGGACTTTAGATTTTACACCTATCCTAGTAGAGCTTCGAGCTATTAAACCTGATGTAATAATAACCGGTAACCATTTTGCTGACGGTCTTGCAATTACTAAACAAATGGCTGATTTAAAGGTTAACGCTAAAATAATAGCAGTTAATGTTGCTCCAAGTGTTCCAGATTACTATAAATCTTTAGGGTTATTAGCCGAAGGTATAGTGTTCCCATCAGAATGGGAGCCTGGAGTATGGTGGAGTCCAGAGCACGCTAGAAAATTCGGCCTAGAATTTTATGGGCCTTTACCTCAAGAGTTTCACATAATATTTTTAGGTATGCATAAGGAGGAGCCTACAGAATACTCTGCATCATTAGCAAACGCTATAATACTACTTGTTAAGGCTATTGAGTTAGCTCAGAGTCTAGATCAAGATGCTGTAAGAGAAGCGTTTAATAAGATGGATATAATGACATTCTTCGGTAGATTCAAGATAGACCCAGCAACTGGGTTCCAGTTAGGTCATATAAGTGTTATTGGGCAATGGCAAGACGGTAAGAAAGTAATCGTATGGCCTTCTGAAGTAGCTACTGGTAGGCTATACTACCCTGTACCTACATGGGAGGAGAAAACTGCTGGTAAAAAAGCTATCCCATAATTTTAATCTTTACCAAACTACTAGTAGTTATGAGGTGTAGTTTATGGCTGAATCCAGTGTTATGGAGAGGTATAAGGGTAGGCCTATTAGTAAGCTTATTGAGGAGGGTTACTATAGGCCAGGTGAGAGTCTACGTGTATCCTATATTAGAGGCTGGGATCTTCATGTTAAAAGTATGAGCTGGCAGATTGAGGGAATTTTAAGGATGTTATTCCATGTTCTAGATCCAGAGGTTGCTAAGGATCCTGAGAGGCTTATTGTTTATGGGGGTACTGGTAGGGCTGCTCGTAGCTGGGAGGCTTTTGAGGCTATAGTTGACTCTTTAATGGAGATGGATGAGGATGAGACGCTTGTTGTTCAGAGTGGTAAGCCTGTTGTAGTATTTAAGACTCATAGGATGGCTCCTAGAGTAGTTATTAGTAATGCTATGCTAGTTCCTAAGTGGGCTGACTGGGATATATTCTGGGAGCTTGAGCGTAGAGGATTGACAATGTTTGGTCAAATGACTGCTGGCTGCTGGTCTTATATTGGGACTCAAGGTATACTTCAGGGGACTTATGAGACATTTGCTTTCGCTGCAGAGCAGCATTTCCCAGAGGGTACTCTTGAGGGGAGGCTTGTCCTAACAGCTGGTTTAGGAGAGATGGGCGGAGCTCAACCTCTAGCAGTTAAGATGAATGGTGGTGTAGCTATAGTTGCTGAAGTTGATAAGAGAATGATTGAGAGAAGAATAAGGCATGGATACCTAGATACATGGACTGATAGCCTAGATAAAGCTCTAGACATGGCTCTCACAGCTAAGGAGAGGAGAGAGCCTTTAAGTATAGGTCTCCTAGGTAATGCTGCAGAGGTTTATAATGAGATACTAAAGCAAGGAATAATACCAGATGTCATTACTGACCAAACACCAGCCCATGATCCCCTAAGCTATGTACCATTAGGCTTAAGTGTTGAGGAAGCTGAAAAGCTTAGAGTAGAGGATCCTGAGAAGTATAAGAGGATGGCTCTCGAGAGTATGAAGATACATGTTAAGGCTATGGTAGAGTTTAAGAGGAGAGGCTCAGTTGTATTTGAGTATGGTAATAACATTAGGAAGATGGCTTACGAAGCAGGGTATAAAGATGCATTTGAATTCCCAGGATTTGTACAAGCATATATAAGGCCAATGTTTGAGGAGGGGAGAGGACCATTTAGATACTCGAGCCTTACAGGAAACCCAAGAGATATATATAGGCTAGATGACGAGATAATAGCTACATTTAAAGATAATAAGAGGCTTGTAAGGTGGATTGAGAAAGCAAGACAATACGTTAAATTCCAGGGTCTACCAGCACGCGTAGTATGGCTAGGTTATGGGGAGAGAGCTAGATTCGGTAAAATAATGAATAGTTTAATAAGACTAGGAGAAATAGGGCCAATGTGGATTGGTAGAGACCACCTGGACTCAGGAAGTGTTGCAAGCCCATTTAGAGAAACAGAGGGGATGAAGGATGGAAGTGATGCTATTGGAGACTGGCCAGTACTAAACGCTCTATTAAACGCCTCAGCTGGAGCAACATGGGTATGCTTCCATCACGGTGGAGGAGTAGGCATAGGATACTCTATACATGCAGGTTTCGGTTTAGTACTAGATGGGACAAAAGAATCAGAAGAGAGAGCTGAGAGAGTATTAACAGTTGATCCAGGACTAGGAGTCGTAAGACATGCAGATGCGGGCTATGAGAAATCTAAGAAGATAATATGCGAGAAAGGAATAAAAGCCCCCATGATAAAATGCTCGTAGCACTACTTTAGCGTATCCACGTTTCTTCCTCCCCCCATACAATTTATTTAATAGCTAACTATTGTGATACTTTAATATGTGAAGAAAGGGATTTAATAGGGGAGATAGCGTAGTTTATATGCCTAGGTATGCCTTAACTACATCAATCTTCTTAGATACTATCTCATCTTTCGAGCCTTCAGTAACTATTCTACCCTGCTCCATGACATATACATATTCGGCTTTATCTAGGGCTATTGCTATGTTTTGTTCTACTAGGAGTATTGATACTCCCAGCTCTCTCATTATGCTCTCTAGAGTTTCAGCTACACTCCACGCAACTTTTGGTGCTAATCCTTGGCTTGGCTCATCTAATAGTATAATTTTAGGTTTAGACATTAATGCTCTAGCTATTGCTAGCATCTGCTGCTCACCTCCGCTTAGGGTTCCAGCTTTTTGATTTAACCTCTCCTTTAATACTGGGAATAGGTTGAATACTATTTCTAAACTATCTCTCATCTTCTCTCTAGCCCTCCTAGTATATGCTCCCATCTGTAGATTCTCTAGTACAGTTAAATCTGGGAATAGTCTCCTACCTTCAGGGACCATTGTTAGACCTAAATCAACCTTCACATGTGGGGGTAGCTTTGATACATCTCTATCATAGAGTTTAATTGAGCCCTCTATAGGTATTGTAATACCCATTATGGTCTTAAGCAATGTAGTTTTACCAGCACCATTAGGTCCTAAAACAGCTACTATACTACCCTCAGGTAGTTTTAAGCTAACACCCCATAAGACCTGTATCTTACCATAACCTGATTTAATATTAGAGCATTCTAAGGCTATAGTCATACTGACCACTTCTTACCAAGATATATTTCTTCTAGTATTGGGTTTCTTAAGACTTCCTCAGTCTTACCTTCAAGAATCTTAGTGCCTTGATGGAGTACGGCTACTCTCTCAGCAAACCTAACTACAGCTCTCATAACATGCTCAATGAGAGTAGCTATAGCTATATTCTCCTCATCTGAGATTCTCTTAAGTAGTAGCATTAACTGATCTACCATTGATGGAGGCATACCTGCAACTATCTCATCTAAGAGTAGAATTTTAGGCTTTGATGATAGGGCTCTAGCAAGCTCTAATAGTTTAAGCTCTGGTACTGTAAGTTTCCCAGCTAGCTCATCTCTCTTATCATATAATCCTACTAGTTTAAGCATATGATCAGCTATTTCTAAGGCCTCTCTAACACTTATTTTCCCATATAGGGGTCCAAATAATGCTCCAATAGCTGCATTCTCTCTCACTGTTAGGTTAGAGAATGGTTTCGGTATTTGGAATGCTCTAGCAATACCCATCTTAGCTCTCTCATATGGTGGAGTGTAAGTTATGTCTTCACCTGTTAATAGTACTCTACCACTCTCAGGCTTATAGACGCCACTTATTACATTTAATAATGTTGTCTTACCTGAGCCGTTAGGGCCTATTATAGCTATCTTCTCTCCTCTATCAATCTTTAAACTTACATTTCTTAATGCTACTAAGCCTCCAAACCTCTTGGTTACATTAATAACCTCAAGCATTTAGAGTCACCTCAAGCTATAAATCTCCTAGTAGGTGGGATATAGTATCTTAGAGCACCAACTATACCTTCAGGAGCTAAGATTATTATAGCTAAGACTAGTGGAGCAAATATTAGAAGCTGAAAGCCTGGTAGTATACCTGCTAAGAAGTATTTTGAGGATGCATATATAGTACCACTAACTAGAGGGCCTAGTAGTGTCCCAGCTCCTCCAAGCATTACTATAACTATAGCCTCTACAGTGTATAGTATATTAAATGCATCAGGTGGGTATATTGTTGCAGCTTTAAAAGACCACATAGCGCCTATAAGCCCTCCTAAAACTCCACTAGTAGAGAATGCTATTATCTTATACCTCGTAGTATCTACCCCCATAATCCTTGCTGTATCCTCATCTTCTCTTATAGCTCTAAGAGCGTAGCCAATCCTACTACCTAGGAATACATAGGTTATGATTAATGCTAGTAGAGCTACCATAAATACTCCTAGATCTGATATCACTGTTGCTAATATAGAGAATCCCTCATGGCCAAAGACAGATATTAGAGGTCCACTTAACGGGAGGCCCCTAGAGCCTTCCCAAATATCTAATCCTTCAATTAAATACCTCAAACCCTCATTTACACTTATAGTTGCTATAGCGAAGTAAGCCCCTCTTAGCCTTAAAGCGATACCTCCTACTACTAATGCTAATATAATTGAGAATACTATTGCTTGGAAGAGACCCAGAGTTAAGCCAATATAGCCTGGAAAGCCTGCATCCATAGCTCTATGAATCCCAGTAGCCATACCATACATTCCTAGGGCCATGAAGGCTACATAGCCGAAGTCAACGTATCCCGTCATTCCTAGGAATATATTGAATGCTTGACCTAACGCGACATAAAAAGCTATTAGTGTTAATAACTGGGCAGTTATAGGGCCTATAGGCCCAACAACTTCAGTTATTACTCTAAGGGATAATATTATGAGATAAGCTACTAAAATTATTGCCAAATGTCTTATAGTCACAGCCATAGATATCACCTACCGAATAATCCTTTAGGTCTAAAGAGTAGAATTACTAGGATCAATGAGAATGCTAAGAAGACACTTAGACCGAAGGGGTTAGGAGCTCCTAGAATAGAGAATAATGGAACAGAACTTTGCTCAATTATACCAAATATTATACCACCAATAAGAGCCCCTATGGGCGACCCTAGACCCCCTAAAACAGCAATAACAAATGCTCTCAGTGTATATAGATGCCCAATATATGGGTTTATACCTTGCTGGAAGTATATTGCTAATAGAGACCCGCTAATTGTAGTTAAAGCTATACCTAAAGCTACTGTAGACGCGTAAACGAATGTTACATTAATACCACAGATAGATGCACCCTCAGGATCTTGCATAACAGCTCTTATAGCTGTACCAAACCTAGTCTTATAAAGTATAAGGTATAATGCTACTACAAGGAGTAGGGAAACTATGCCTGGCCACACTCTAATCAACGGTAATGGTATACCCTGTAGTGTTAAGCTCCCAAGACTATAGATGAATCCCCTATACTCAGTACCCCACATGATTTTAGCTAGCTCTTCAAGCATAATACCTATAGAGAATGTAGCTACGAGCGTTGAGAGCTCTGGAGCTTTAACTAAGAACCTTAAAATACCATAGAACATTATGATACCTAATAGTAATCCAACTATGAGTGCTGGGATTAGGGATATAAAGGGGTTTAAAGCTACTAGTACGAATAGCCAGTAAGTTACATACATACCTATCATTATGAAGGATCCATGACCAACATTAACTATTCTAAGTACTCCGAATATTAATGATAAGCCTATAGTAGCTAACCCATATACAATCCCTATCAATAACCCAGAGACTAGATAGTAGGGTAAGAAAAATAGGAGAGACTCAGCCATTAACACTACACCTTTAGGGTTTAGCTTTCTTACCGGCTAGTTTTTCCTCCCAGGTAGGTATTGGGTAATAGTATTTACTGGTTGCCGACTCGGGAGGCCATATAATGACCCTAACTCCATCTTGCCACTGCCCAAGCACCATGCTATGGCCTAACTGATATCCTGTAGTTGGGTCTATCTTGAATCTACCGAAGAATGTCATTATATCCATATTATTAAACGCTTCTCTTACAGCATCTTGATCTAGACTCTGAGCTAACTCAATAGCCTTAACAAGTAGTATTAACGCTGCAGCTGCAGAGGCGGCATGGTATGATGGCTGTTGACCTTTAGATACAGCTAAGAACATTATATAGAACTCGTCAGATGTAGGTCCAAAGAACTCTAGGCCAATCTTAGATGCAACTTCAGGATTATACTTAACACCAGGCTCCCAGTGTGATGGGAATACTACACCCTCAGCTAGTATTCCTAGACTTGCATAGTACTCGGGAACTGCTGGTGCAACAGTTAGTGATAAAAACTTAACATTTATTCTTAGGTCAGCTAACTGCTTAGATAGTAGGAGTCCATTAGCGAAATGTGTCCCAGCAACTATAGCGTCTGGGTAAGCAGTCTTCAACTCTACTAGTATAGGTGTAAAGTCTTTAATATCTCTTGGGAATGACCTATCGAATACTATCGTGAACCCGAGCTCTCGAGCTCTCTTTCTCGCCCCCTCAGCAACTACTCTATTAAACTCGTCATCAGCATAGAGTATAGCAATTCTTTTTACAGTAGGATCTACTTTAGCTATGAACTCTAGACTAGTAGCGTGGTAACGTGAAGCTTGACTCCAAACAGTCAGAGCATACTTATAACCTTGCTGGTTTATCAAATCAGATGCTCCACCCCAGTTTATGAAAACCATCTTATACTTCTCAGCAACAGGAGCAGCTGCAAATGCTAGAGGTGAGCTATAGGGGCCTAATATGAAGTTTACTTTATCTACAGTTATTAACCTTTCATATAGGCTAACAACGAGGTCTCTCTTACTCTCATCATCATAATATTTAATCTCAATTGGAACACGCTTACCACCAATCCTAACACCACCATAAACCTCATTAACCCACTTAACAGCAGTCTGTAATCCCAGAAGACCCATCTGACCCTCCTTAGCATAAGTACCAGATAATGATATTGTTAAACCAATAACTATCTTATCTGGAACCCTAATCTCTGGCGTCGGTGTTGGTGTAGGACCTGGAGTAGTAATTGGCGTATATAAGGGAGTAGTTGGTGTTGGTGTAGGTGTCGTAGGTGTGGGTACAGCTGGGCTAGGAGCTGTAAAGAAATACACTAAACCTAATAAAATAAGTAGTACTACGACTATACCACCAATTACTAGAGAAGTCCTATAGGCCATTCCCACCACCTCAACCTCAAGATATTAATTAGATTGAGAACTTATTAATCTTTCCGATAAACACTCTAAATACCATATAACCTCAAGAATACAGGGATCCTCGGAAAACTCCAGTATGCTTAGAGCTCAAAGTAAAGAGTGTTTAGATGAGAATCTAAGAGATTACTAAAGAATTTAAAGGAATATACTTACATAGAGATTACATGAATATTCTATTAAAAACAATGTACTTATGGTTACAGGCTTAATCTTATTAGTTTACGGCTCTCTAAGTATATCATCCCAGAATTTTATATCATCCACCCTACCTACGATTATTGCCTTAATTGTATATTCAGATATTACCACAGTATGTGGTACACCCGTCACATCAGCTGGCCTAGCCCCCCCTTTAAGCTCTAAATCTACTAGTTTATAGAATATATTATATGCTTTACTATCGACATCTATCCATAACGGCTTATAAATGCTTCCATAATACTCAGTGAAGAGTTTATCCTGGATTTTACAGTGAGGGCATGTTGTTAAGCCAAACATTATTATCGCCTGTCTACTTCCAATACCATAGCTATCTCTTATATCCTTAATAAGATCTCTGCATATATTTTCATCTATGTTTATAGCGTATAAGGGTTTAGAGCCCATGTATAGTGTGACTTCTCCAGTAGTAACTATTGGGGTTTCCAGTATGGTCTTTAATATTATAATAGAGGCTATGGCTACAACCACTAATAGAGTAACGAGTAAGTATTTATACTTAAGTTCCAACTACTAGCCACCACTATTACTAACGGTTAGTAAAATTTTAGTATATATATGGCTATTATTATGCTTATTAATCCTCCTAGAGCTCTAAAATACTCTCTCCTATGTACTATTAGCATGTACATGTTTGGTATTAGTGTTACTCCAATGAAAATTAAAGTTATGAGTATCAATGGTGATATGAAGACTATATTGTATATTGTTGTTAGGAGTATCCACTTACTAATGCTAGCCTCATACATTAGAGTATTATAAACTATGTACATACCAGAAGTACAGGGGAGTAGTGTAAGAGACGCTATAAAGCCTAGTAGGCTAACAAATATAACATTATATATGGGGAACTCGTATAGGTGTAGCTTATAAGCTAGCATACATGGTAAATCGTCTCTTCTACAGGCATAACCTGAACTATCACTCCTCTTAACGATAGATAAGATACTATAAGCTAAAACTATACTACCATAAACTATGAGTAGCCCGACTAGGATACTTTTATTGAAGGATAAACTAGAAATTAAACTCCTAAGAAAGAATCCAAAAATGGAATAACCTAAAAACACACTACTAATAAAAGGTATAGAAACCCTAGCAATACTGGATATATTATTAGAGGCTATAGAAGCTAGAATACCTGTATACAAGGCAAATATGCATGGCTCAATAGAGTCTATCAGAGCTAATATTATAACTGTTATAATATCAATCTCCAAGGTGGGAAACCCAATTATATATTTGTATGTGAATATTTTTATTTAGAACTTTTCATAGTAAAGATTTTGATAAGCTCTTCTACTATCTTACTAGGTACACCATTTTCTTTTAAGAGTATTTTAACTACTCTAACCGGGATATTCTCCTCTATATTACCTGCTATGTACTTAGCTACAGTCTCCTCACTACCTTCTAAGTATATTATTCTTATTCCAACCATTCTCGGGTGGAATACCTGATGTTTTGATGTTGACACGTATCTAAGCTTAAACCATTTTACACTCGGATTCCTATACCTTAACTCTTCTAATAGTCTACTTGTTATCGTGATACCCATTTGTCTAAGTTCTCGAGTTGTGGTGTACTCCTTTACCTTAAGTACCTCTATTATCTTATCTATTTTAAGATCTAGTTTAGACTTCTCTATTGTCTTTTTAAGTCCTAGTTTAGTTCTAAGTCTCCTAATACAGTTTATGGTTGAGTTTAGTTTTCTAGCTATTTCTCTATCTGTTAATTTACTTATGTAGAGCTCTTTTAGAGAATCTATACTTATATTCTCACACTTACCTCTAGGTTTTGAGAGTCCTAGTACCTTAGAGTAGTAGTATATTGTAGGTATACTTACACCAAGTTTTCCAGCTATCTCTCTAGTAGTATAGCCTCTAGACTTCAAGTCTTTCAACTCATCTATCTTATCCAAGCTCATCTTAATAACAGACTTATTCCTAGGAGAGAGGCCCAATACTCTTGCATATGCATAGACAAGGTTAGAGTCTATGTTAAGAATTTTAGCAATATCTGATGCCTTAACACCTTTAAACCAGAGATCTCTCAAAGAACTGATATTATCCTCTGAAATCTCAGTAATATTCAGCCACCCACATTATAATGCTTATAGTAAGAATTAATAAAGGTTGTTATTAACAGGTTAAATTTAATCTTAGAGGTATAATAATAGCTAATAACCTTGTTAGTATTACTATTATGATTCTACTAGCAATAAATTTATTTACCCAAAATTTATATACCTTAAACCCAGGTGCATGTATTGGGGGATTTTAGGAGGATCATATTATTGACACTAGCTATAACGCCTAGTGGTGCTTTAAGCCCAGGTCCTTTATCAGCATCTGCTGTCGCTGTAGGAGCCTTACTAGGAGTTACTGGTGGTTTAGTCATAGCCCTCGGCCACATGATTATAGAGCTTCCATACATTATCCTGATATACAAGTTTACAGCTGGACTCAGAAGTATCCTGGGTAAGACTAGGCTTGCTATGAATACGGTCATCACACTATTCCTGCTATACTTCTCCTACATGCTACTCCAAGATTCTATTAGAGTACTAAATGGGGGCAACTTAGGGTCTAGTAGTGGGGTTATAGCTTCAAGTTATCTAGGCGCGTTTATCATTGGTATTGCTTTAACCGGGTTTAATGTATACTTCCTAGTCTGGTGGCTTACAGTAGGATACCCTCTAATAGAGGAGGCCAGTAGACTAGGAGTTAGAGGATTAACGGTAATGTATACTAGTCATGTATGGATGGATTACGTGTGGCTAGCAATATTATCAGCTGGGGGAGGAGCATCTAGGTTACTGGGGAGTACAGGTTACGCGGTACTACTAGTAATCCTAGCACTCATACTAATAGTATTCGCTCTCAAAATAGCAGTAGATACAATACGCCAACTAATAGCTAAAACTAGCCTATTAAAATAAGGACATGATAAAGTTAGTATATATGCATATACATCCATAACTTATTAGGTTAACAAACTAGATTTACAATTACAGGGTTCTACTATGGAAGGATCAAAGAAGAAAGGATTCCTAACAATAAAGCAGTTAGAGGTGTTAAAGCTTAGAGCACAAGGCTATACTCAGAATAATATAGCAGATATTATGAAGACAACGAGAGAAAATATAGCCGTTATAGAGAGGAGAGCAAAATCAAATCTAATTAGAGCAATAGAAACTATAGTATCATATATTGAATCCGTATCTCTAGCTAAAGTAGAGATTAAGAAAGGAGAGAATACATATATTGCAGTAAAGAGAATCTTAAGAGAAGCAAATAACGCAAAAGTAAAACTAAAAGAACACATGCCAGAAATCATAGACATCTTGAAGAGAATAGGCGGAGAAGAGGATGGAAAACTAAACACAAACATTATAGTCTACATTCAAAAAGATGGAAGCATAAACCTCATAACAATACCAGATAAAAAGAAGAGAATTCCCAAAGTATGTACACTCTCTTAGATAAAAATCTAAGAGATGTATACATCTAGAATAAAGTATATAATAATTAACATTTTTAAATTTTAAAGTTACCACTATTAACTGGTGAATTAATAGTGTCATCACCAACATTTACAGGTATCATAGCCTTCAAGGGAGGCGTCGGGAAAACGGTATTAAGCGCCTCTCTCGGCATTGGCTTATCATATATGCTTAAACGTAGAGTACTACTTGTTGATCTAGATCCTCAAGCTAACCTATCTGAAGTCTTCTTAACAGAGACTACTCTAAGCGCAGTTATTAAGAAAGCCTTTGAAACTGGTAGAGTTTTCTCCTTCGACTTAATAATTAGACCTTCCGAAAACCCCATTATATATGAGATTCCCGGCATACCAGGCCTATATCTCCTACCATCACATCATAAGTTTATGAGAGAAGCAGCTTATGGTATTAATGTACCGATGGATAGAGCTGTAAGCTTTAGAGGCATCTTAGGCCGTCTTACAAAAGAATTAGAATTAGATCATGTCATCATAGATTTTCCTCCTCAAATGTACCAGTATGTTATAACTATAGCTGCAGCTTCAGCAGATTATATAGTTACCCCGGTTGCTAAGGGAGCCTTCAGTATTCCTAGTGTCGGGTACCTCATAGAGACTTACTATGATGTTGCTAAGGTTATTAGGAGGGAGCCTTCAGTATTCCTAGGTGCTATCTTAATTAGATATGATGAGGGTAATAGTAAGCTAATTAAGTTGTCACGTGAGAGAGTTAAAGAAACTGTTTCTAAGTTTTTTAAAAACGTTAACTTAAGCCCCCCACCTGTTGATCCAGTATTTGATACTGTGCTATACTATAATCCATTATTAACTAAGATTAGAGGACAACTTATAGGCTCCACACCCTATATAGTAAAGCATATTTTAGGTAAGTATACTAGTGATGTAAGTCGTAGACTACAGGATAGACTTAAAGCTAATATAGCTAGTTTGGTTAGAGAATTTGAGGAGAGACTGAATTGGCTAGCAGCATTAGAGAAAAGCAGAGAGTCATAGTAGAGTTACCGTATAATATCTATAGAACAATAGAGAAGCTAGCTTATATTAGAGGTTCAACAATAGAGAATACTATAGTAGAACTTACTAAAACCCTCCTTGGAATAGTAGAGGATATTGATAGTCATTACTCACTAAAATACTCTAAAGCCCTAGATCATGCTTATGACCTAGTATTAAGGGCTGTAAAAGAAGGTAAAGTAAAACTCCGAAAGAAAGATAAAGCTTATAATAAAGCTTATATAGTTGAGAACTATGTAAAGCCTCTAGGAGTTATAGCAACAATCTTAGTAGATCTCTATGGAAAAATTCCAAAGAGAGTATCGAAAAGAGACTTAGAGTCAAGATCAAACAATTTAGAGGATACTATTAGTAGGATAGCTATGCGAGGATTAAATCCCATAAAATATATATTAAATAAGATTGAAAAGATTAAGCCTATAGCCCCAGCCTTTGATATTGAAATTATAGAGTCTGAAGGAAACTTCGAACTAGTTTTTGGGAATACAGCTTTACTAGAGAACCTGTACGGTGTAGGTACGAGACCTCTTAGGAGGAGAATTAAGACATGAAGATATTACAAATCGATAAGAAAGATAATAGATGGAAGAATGTGGTAGAGGTTAGTAGAGAGGAGGCTACTGTAATATCGACTGTTCTAGGTAAAGATATTTGCGGTTCTGAGGCTAGATACGCGTCATTACCACTAAGCTTCCTACTAGATAATCTAGTAGTTGGGCTCCTAGCTAATAGTAGGAGAGAGAGTAGTGGCTGCATAATTATACTTGAAGCTTACGATAATACAATCTCTATGCTTACAGGTAGGCCTGAGGCTGAAAGAGATGATGTAGAGTATCTAGTAAGGAGAGTGTTTTCAATAATTAATGCTCTATACTCTCAACTAGAAGTAGTGAAAACTAGAGAGTCATTATGTTTTAAAGTTGAGGACATCAGCTACCTTAACAAGCTATTAGAGAAAGCAGACCTATTATGTATAACCTGGTATACTGGTGATTTTAAAGGATTAGAGTTTACAATTGCATCTAAAAGTATTGAGCCTATAGCAAGGATACAAGTGGAGACAAGTATACCGCCACTACTAGCTGGAAAACGAGTGCATATGTGGAATCCGAGATTATGGGAATGTATTGAGATAGAGAAGGATGCTATAATAGTAGGAGGTACTCTCTTAAAACCAGCTCAATCAGTAGAATGCATAATGCTAGATGTAAAATTAAAAGATATAGATAGAGAGGTAGTAGATAGAGTGAAGACGACTTTTAATGAACTCAAAAATAATCAGAGTTACGCTATGTTAATAGAAACACTAAATCACCCCCACATAATAGATACTACTGATGTAGAACTAAGAAAAACACAAAACACTATAATAGCTACTATAACTCCTAGAACTAACCCTGGCGAAAGAATAAAGATAACAATCTACACTAAAGTAAACCAGTAAATACAGGAATACGCAATACATTATAGAGTTTGATTCCTGGATAAGTATTTGATTTGTATTACCTACATTCTCCCTATACTCAGAGTGTTTAATAAAATTACTTTAATCTTAATGCATAATTCACATAAATTGGTTTATATACTCTCGATATTAAGCTTATGGATGGTGAAAATATTGAAATTTATAGTATTAGCTAAAGGTTATAAAATATCTAATCCTTTAGAAGCAGATAGACTATTTTTAGTAGATTTAAAAGAAAACTTTATAAGAGAGGAGGAGAGCCTAGGAGCATCTAAAGGATTAGTAGTATTAACTAAGGCCATATTAAAAGCTAAGAGTGTTAAAGCTGAAGGCATAATTGTTTCATCAATAGGACTTAAGGGATTAGAGATTAGCGAGAAGCTAAATATTAATATTTATAGATTTAAAGGTGAATTAAAAGACTTATTAGATAGTAGATATTTAGAGAAAGTAAGTGGAGATAATATCGATATATGTGATTGTTGTATGAGGAGGTTATAACTTAGAATAATATTAAATCTAAGATTATTGCATCATACTCTACATATTATATGTATTAAATAGATTTCATAGTGTAATGTTTTGACCTTTCTTTGGTTAAAAGTATTAGTTTATATTATTAGTTATGGGGTTATATATTGACTTGGTGGCGAGGTAAGTTATTGAGGGCACTTCAGTTTAATATTGAGGATCCTTATGGATACTATGCTGGAGCTATTACTGCTGAGAGTATTATAAGCTCTGCTTTAAAAGTTAATGCTAATACTATCATAGTTTTCGCTAGGGATCCTTGGGGTAGAGTTTTCTATAGAGGTAGTAGGATTTACCCTAGACATCCTACTACTAGGTTGAACCTTGAAGATCTTATTAGTATGGCTAGAGATAAGGGTTTAAATGTTATAATTATGGTTAATCATACAGCTAATAGGCATATTTATAGAGCTAAGCCTGAGTATGCTCAGAGGAGTCAGAATGGTGAAGTTATTGTTTTAGAACATTTCCCCATGGTTAGAGAAATTAGAGATCCTCAATGGCCTCAAATATGCCCCAATAGCCCTGCCTTAGAAGAGTATTTTATACCTGAAGCTATGGAAGCTACTAGTATCCTTAGACCCGAGGGTATTCTACTAGATAGTTTTAGGTATATACCCGATATCTCTAAAGCTTGCTATTGTAAGTATTGTAGGGATAAGTTTAAGAAAGAGTATGGTATAGATTTGCCAAATAAAGAAGATGATGAAGATCCAGCTTTTAGGTTAGCTTTAAAGTGGAGGTATAAAGTTCAAGTTGAAGCTATGAGGAGGATAAGAGATGCTGTTAAGAGTGTTAAGAGTGATATACTCTTCGCTTATAATAACCATCCATTAGCATGGGCTGGTAGGGCTAATATTATAGTAGAGAAAGCTAGAGATATTCTTGATAGTGTATTTGCAGAGGCCAGCGAGTTTGATATGGTAGATTACTCTATGATATCTATGGCCATAAAATTATCTAGAGCACTTATTGGTAGTGGTAAGCCGGTATTAGCTAGTCGTAACTTATTCTATATTCTTAGAACTGTACAATCTGCTCCTAGATTAGCTATAGTTCAAGGTATTAGAACTATTGTTGCTGCAGGAGGCCACCCTATAGCTACAATATTCTCTAGTCAGTTTATTGAAGATACTAGATCTTTAGACTATTTAAGTGAGGTTTACTCTGAACTTGATAAGATAGAGGATTTCCTTATTAATACAGAGCCTATAAGATACGCTACTATACTATTTAGTAGTAATACCTATGATATGTACTTCTGGGATAAACCAGATATTTATATCTCTGAGCTTGAAGGCATGTATGAGATTTTAACAGCACATAATTATCCTGTAGACTTCTTATCACTAGTTGACTTGAAAGATAAAATTGAAGATTATAGTGTTATAGTAGCTCCTAGCACAGCTGTCTTAAATAGAGAGGATGAGAATATACTTGAATCATATATTGAAAACGGAGGCCTCCTTATAGCTACAGGCGATTTTGGGCTTATGAGGCCAGATTATACCTATACATACTCTTTAGCACTTGAGCATATTATGGGTTTATATTTTGAGGGTATTCTAAGAGCAAATTACTCATACCTACACCTTAAACCTCTAACAGGAGCTTATCGTAAGTATTGGGAGGGGCTACCAGAGCATATCATACTAGGTGATCAAAGCGTAGAGTTTAGGAGGAGGAGAGCAGAGAAAGGATTAGGAGATCTTATTAGGGCAAGACCAATAACAGCTGAAGTATTAGCTCTAGGTATGATAGCTAAAGCACCATATGGCTACGAGTATACACTAGGTAGATCAACACCACCACCAGACTCAACAATAGAGAATATAGCTGGAATAGCATTATCAAGCTATGAGAAAGGAACAATAATATACTATGCAGCTAAAATAGGAGCTCATTATAGTAGGTTAGGCCATCCAGACTATGCTGAGCTAATAATTAGGCCATTAAGGAAGCATGCTCCTCAACCACCTGTAATAGTTGAAGGCCCAGAAACTATTCAAGCAGAGTACTATAAACAGAAAGATAGGATAATAGTGCACATAGTAAATCATACGTATAATCAGAGAATATTAACAGCACCATCAGGGCCTAGTAAGCAAGCATTACCAAGAGTAATCCCACCTTATAGTGTACATCCTCCAAGGATTATTATTCCAGTACATAATATAAAAATAAAGGCAGCATTAGAAGATCAAAAAGAATATACGGCATATAATGCGATAACAGATGAGAAGCTAAAAATAGAAGGAGTAGGTTCTAACATAAATATATTAATAGATAAACTCGAAGAATATATGATAGTAGTTATAGAACCAAAGCATTAAGACTAAGACATGTTATTTGAATTGTAAAATTACCTATATTGTAGGGAGGCTTAATCATATTAGTATTCTCTAGTATTTATATTCAAATATTATATACTCATGTTTTTAGTCTTAGGTTTTGCTGTGTTTCATGGTGGGTTATTTTGGAGAATCCTTTTAGGGAGTATTCTCTTAGTGATTTAGGTTTTGATCTTAGTAGAGCTCTAGGTCTCTATAGAGTTGTTAATGTTGATGGTATGCCTATTACTGGTAGAGAGCCTAGCTTGAGCTCTGACTTACTACTTAACATGTATATTTTCATGGTGAGAGCTAGAATTCTCGATGAGTGGATTTTAAAGCTTCAAAGAATTGGTAAAGTTGCTCTCCACGCTCCTAATAAGGGTCAAGAGGCTGTTGCTGTAGGATCGGCTATGGCTTTAGATAGGGATGACTGGCTATTCCCTAGCTATAGGGAGCTTGGTGCTTACCTAGCTAGGGGTATGAGTGAGGAGGAGATCCTAGATAGGTCTATGATTAATATAGATGATCCCCTTAGGGGAAGTGAATTTGCAATTTATGGGCATAGGAGATATAATATTATTCCAGCACCAGTACCTGTAGGTTCTCAGATACCACTAGCTGTTGGTGCCGCTATAGCAGCTAAGATCCTAAAACATAAAACTGTTACTATGGCTATATTCGGTGATGGGGCTACGTCTAGGGCAGACTTCCACGTAGGCTTAAATTTTGCCGGCGTATTTAAAGCTCCAGTAGTCTTAGTTATACAGAATAATCAGTGGGCTATATCAACACCAGCTATTAGGCAGACAGCTTCAAGAACATTTGCTATTAAAGGTTTAGCATACAGTATTCCAAGTGTTAGGATTGATGGTAACGATATCCTGGCAGTGTATACTACAGCTTTAGAGGCTGTAGAGAGAGCTAGAACTGGAGAAGGACCAACACTCATAGAGGCTGTAACCTATAGGCTAGGCCCCCATACCACAGCAGATGACCCCACTAGGTATAGGTCTAAGGAGGAGGTAGAGTTCTTCGAAAAACTAGACCCTATACCGAGGTTTAGAAAATATCTAATATTAAAGGGTATTATGACTGAGAGTGAAGATAAGAGGATATGGGAGGAGTGGAGTGCAAAGATTGAGGATATAGTTAAGAACTGCTATAATAAGCCGCAGCTACCAGTAGAGGTTATTTTAGAGAATGTATACTCAAAACCCACCTGGAATCTATTAGAGCAGCAGGAGGAGCTAAAAGAATCCTTGAGGCTTATTAATGAGCTAGGATTAGGGGCTGAGTAAAGATGCCTATAATGAATATGGTTCAAGCTCTAAATAGTGCTTTAAGAGAGGAGATGAGGAGGGATAGTAGAGTAGTAATTCTAGGAGAAGATGTTGGTAGGAGGGGAGGAGTATTCCTTGTAACAGAGGGACTTATAGATGAGTTTGGACCAGAGAGAGTTATTGATACTCCATTAACAGAGGCTGGTATAGTTGGTGTTGCTACCGGGATGGCTTTGTATGGGTTGAAGCCTGTAGCTGAGATACAGTTCATAGACTTCATATATGAGGCGTTTGATCAGATATTCACTAACCTATCTAAGCTTAGGAGGAGAACTGGCGGTATGTATAGTGCTCCAGTAGTCATTAGGGGCCCGTGCTGTGGTGGCGTTAAGGGTGGAATGTTTCATAGTCAGAGTAATGAGTCATACTTTATACACACGTCTGGTATCATAGTATTAATGCCTTCTAGACCATATGATGCTAAAGGCTTAATTAAATCAGCTATTAGAGGCGAAGATCCAGTAATATTCCTTGAACCTAAGATACTATACAGGGCTATTAAGGAGGATTTACCTGAAGAGGACTATACAGTCCCTATAGGTAAGGCTAGGGTCGTTAAGGAGGGCTCAGACGCGACTATTATAACTTGGGGTGCTATGGTTTATAAGGCATTAGAGGCTAGCAAGCTAGTAGAGTCTAGGCACGGATGGGATATTGAGATTATAGATCTAAGAACACTGCATCCATTCGATAAGAAAGCCATTGTTGAGAGCTTAGAGAAAACAGGGAGGCTAGTCATAGTTCATGAGGCTCCTAAGACTCTAGGTCTAGGGGCTGAGATAGCAGCCTATATAGCTGAGAATTACATTGATCTCCTTAAAGCCCCCATAGCTAGAGTTACAGGCTATGATGTACCATACCCACTAGCCCATGAGAACCACTACTTACCTAATATAGCGAGAATATATATGGGACTATCTAAAGTTATGAAATACTAGATGCGTTAAGGGTGGAATATATTGGTTTTAAAACAGGTAAAACTACCAGATATAGGTGAGGGGTTAACTGAAGGAGAGATAGTTGAATGGCTAGTAAAGGAAGGTAGTTATGTTAAACAGTTCCAGCCACTAGTTAAAGTTTTAACCGCTAAGGCTACAGTAGAGATACCTTCACCATTCGAGGGTTTAATTGTGAGAATCCTAGCTAAGCCTGGAGACGTAGTTAAGGTTGGTGAGGTATTAGTAGAGATTGAGACTGAAGCTAGAGAGGCTCCTAAAATAGAAGAGAAGGAAGTCCATTTAGAGAGAGGAGAGGCTATAGTTATTAGAGCTCCACCTAGAGTAAGGAAGCTAGCTAGAGAACTTGGAGTTGACCTATCTAAAGTTAAGGGTACAGGACCTGGAGGGGTTATAACAGAGTCTGATGTACTAAGGTATGCTGAGGAGATGAAGAAGAGTATTGAGGTTAAGGTTAGAGAGTCTGAGAGACAGTTGGTAGCTGAGGGTAGAGTAGAGAGGATAAAACTAGCTGGGATTAAGAGGATTATGGCTACTAAGATGAGTGAGTCTAAGTCTAAGGTACCACACGCCTATATTGCTGAAGAAGTAGACTATACTGAGGTCATGAAGCTAAAAGATATGCTTAAAAGTGTAGCTGAGGCTAGGAATATTAAGCTTACACTACTACCATTCATTGTGAAAGCTGTGGTTAAAGCCCTCAAAGAATACCCCCTACTTAACGCGTCTCTAGACGAGGAGAGAGGAGAGATAATAGTTAAGAAATACTATAATATTGGTATAGCTATTGATACTGAAAGCGGCCTAGTAGTACCTAATATTAAGGATTCAGATAAGAAAGGATTATTCCAGATTGCTAGAGAGATTAATGAGCTTATAGAGAAGGCTAGAGGAGGTAAGCTCTCACTAGATGATGTGAAGGATGGAACATTTTCAATAACTAATATAGGGTCTATAGGCACAGTGATCGGTATGGCTGTAATTAACTATCCTGAGGCAGCCATACTCGGAGTCCATAGGGTAATGGATATTCCAAGATTTATCGATAATGAAATTAAGCTTAGGAAGATAGGATATATAACATTAAGTTTTGACCATAGGTTTATTGAGGGCGCCTACGCTACAAGATTCCTATTAGAGGTTAAGAGGTTAATAGAGAATCCAGCTCTCTTATTAGCCTCAGAGGAAGAGTTTAAGTAAGGTGATTTATTCTGATTGAGAATTACGATTTAGTAGTCATAGGTGGAGGTCCTGGAGGGTATCCTGCAGCCATTAGGGCATCACAGCTGGGACTGAGGGTAGCCTTAGTTGAGCAGGGGAGACTTGGCGGGGAGTGCGTCAACTTCGGGTGTATTCCTACGAAGGCTATGATTAGGCCTGTAGAGCTCTTATCAAGCATAGCTAAGCTTAGGTTTGTAAAGTTAAATTATGATATTGACTTCTCAGAGTATATGGGCTGGGTTGAGGGGATATCATCTAAGGTATCTGAGGGTGTGAGAGGCTTACTCAGAATGTATAATGTTGATGTATATTATGGCCAGGCTACACTAAAATCTGATACTCTAGTAGAGCTAGGCGACGGCACATCATTGAAAGCTAGTAATATTATTATTGCTACTGGGACAGATCCATCCACTATTCCCGGCTTAGAGTTTGACGGCTCCATGGTGCATAGTAATAGGAGTATACTAAGTATTAGGAGGAAGCCTTCTAGGATTCTCATAGTTGGATCTGGCTATATTGGAGTAGAGTTTGCGGGATTACTAGCTAAGCTTGGTGTTGAAGTCTACATGGTTGAAGTACTTGAGAGAGTATTACCAGCTATGGATGAGGATTTCTCAAAACTATTATCTAGGAGGTTATCAAGACTAGGGGTTAAGACTTACACTTCTACAACTGTTAAGAGCGTAGATAAGAGGGAGAGCTATGCGTTAGTAAGCCTATCTAATGGTTTAACTATAGAGGTTGACTATATACTAGTAGCTGTAGGTAGGAGGCCTAATACTAGGAATCTAGGATTAGAGAATGCTAAGGTAGAGTTAGATGATAGGGGATATATTAGAGTAGATGATACAATGAGGACTAGTAATCCGAGAATATATGCTACAGGAGATGTCGCAGGCCCACCTCTACTAGCTCATAAAGCCTTCATGCAGGCAGTTACAGCAGCTGAGAGTATTGGAGGTTTAAAGTCATACTATAACCCTAAAGCTATACCATCAGTAGTGTTCACAGATCCTGAGATTGTAAGTGTTGGATTAACAGAGTCTGAGGCTAGGAGAGAAGGCTATAGTGTAGGAGTAGTAAAGCTACCAATAGGAGCACTAGCTAAGGCTATAATAGAGGATTCAACAGATGGATTCGCTAAAATAGTATACGATACTAACACTAAGACAATACTAGGAATACATATAGCGGCCCCACACGCATCAGAACTAGCTGGAGAAGCATCCCTAGCTATAGAATTAGGAGCTACACTAGAAGACCTATCATTAACAATACATCCACACCCCACAATATCAGAAGTTTTACAGGAAGCGTCAGAACTAGCTCTAGGGAGACCAAAACACTACTATATAGGTAAAAAGTAGTTGAGAGTATAGTCTAAGAGTTAGAGATACTACTCGCTAACTTCCTCGAGCTGTTCTAGATATCTCTTGTATTTCGATACGATATCTCTCACAGATACAACTCCTTTAATCCTACCCTCAGAGTCTACGACAGGTAAGTGTCTAATCCTCTTCTCTGATAGTATTGTGACAGCTTTTACTATGGTATCCTCTTCTCTAACAGTAATAGGGTCTTTAGTCATTACCTCTCCTAACTTAGTACTTAAAGGCTTCCCTTCACCTATAACTCTAACAAGATCTTTCTCAGTAAATATACCTAATACTCTACCCTCTGGACTAGTGACTATAATACTTCCAATATTCTCTCTATACATTAACTTAACAGCATCTTCAACTGTTGCTAGTGGAGGTAGCGTTACAGGAGGCCTCTTTACTAACTCTCCGATCTTAGCTGTAGGATAACTCATCTCTAACACCAGTATAGGTATTTGAAGGAAAATTAATATTTAATAGTATGTATATATTGGTTTGTGTAGATAACTACAGTATTTTATCTGTTTAATCCTATTCTAGTTGCTCAAAGTATTCTATATCAGTTATTAGTCCTCTCCTTTCCTCTCTAGGCTTAAATACCGGCTTAACCCTTAGCCCTAACCTAATCTTCTCTATATCAGTCTTCACATAGTGTATTATGCCTCCTAGACTATTCTCTGGCCTCACTAATGCTATAATCTGAGGTTTCTCTAACCTCCTCCCATACATGTCCTCGTATATTACTGTGTATGCTTCTACTATCCATGGGTCCTTAACCTCTACTATTTCGCCTTGAGTGAAGTCTGGACAGTATAGTTTAGCTGGTACTAGTATCTTATCACCACATCTTATCCCGAGCATCCTCCCATCTATTAATGCCTCAGCTAGTTTAAGTCCAGCTACTCCAGGTGTATATACGTATTTCTCTACCTCAATCTTACCCTTAACGTGTATAGTATCCTCAAGCCTAAACTTCTTAGGCACGCTCACTCTCCACCACCTCAGGCTCGAAGCACTCTATGTCTAGTATACTCCCAGTCCTCAACTCTAGGGGTTTCCATCTAGGTTTAACTCTTAAACCTATGACTCTACCACTCTTAACATCATCCTCTGTTACCCCACAGAGCTTATGGAATAGTCCGGCGAAATCAAAGCTATCTCTACCGTATCCTGGGGCATCTAGCCTTATAACAGCTATTATCTCAGGCTTCTCTAACCTCTCCCTAGCAGTTCCAATATAGCTTACCACTACAGACTCTACCCTACCAGTTCCTGGAACCTCAACCCACTCCGTAGTCTGGGTATAGCAGTGCTCACAGTAGACTCTAGGAGGTACTAGGACCCTATTACATGATGGGCATAGCCTCCCGAGGATTCTACCCTCCCTTAGGCCTCTAAGAAACTCTGATAGAGCCTGGCCGGCACTATAGCTATACCTAGCTCTAGGAGTATACTCTATGACTCCTACCAGCTTCCTTAAATCCTCCTCCCTCAAATACATACCTGGAAGCCTAATAGACCTCATGATATTCACCTCAAGTTGAGAGTACTATTACAGTCCCTGCTTGCATAAGATCACCCCAGGCGTTAGCTACAGCTTTATGGACAGGCTTCTTAACCTGCCTAGCCCCAGCCTCGTATCTAAGCTGCCAGAAGAGCTCTGCAACCTTCATTACTCCAGCTGCAGCTATAGGATTCCCAACGCCTAGTAGCCCGCCGCTAGGCGATGTTGGGAGCTCTCCACTCCTATCAAAGTATCCTTCTCTTAGTAGTTTTGGAGCTTCACATCTCCTGGCTAGCATTAAGCCCTCAATATGGTGTAGCTCCTTGTAGTCGAATGGATCGTAAGGCTCGGCTACATCAATCTCCTTCCACGGCCTCTCAATACCAGCCATTTTATAAGCCATTCTAGCAGCATACTCTAAATATCTCGGATATGAGAGATCTCTATTATACCAGTGTGTATTATCTAGTGTAAACCCCACACCATCAATCCATACTGGCGTATCTGTTACTCTCCTAGCTATCTTCTCACTAGCTACTACTAAAGCTACAGCACCATCACTAACAGGGCTTATATCTAGCAGCTGTACAGGCCATACTAAAACTTCACTTTTAAGTACATCATCTACAGTGATATTTGCTGCAGCTTGAGCTGCAGGATGATCTAAAGCATTCCTCTTATTCTTAACAGATACTAGAGCTATATCCTCCTTACTAGCCTTACAGACATGCATATACCTAGCCATTTCTAAAGCAAATATCCATATAAGATTAGGTCCTAGAGGCCTTTCAAGAATGGGATCCCATATATAAGCGAATACACCCTGAGGATGCGGATATGCATGGCTCATTTTCTCCTCACCAACGGCTAAGACAGTCTTGCAGAGACCGCTAGCAACATGCCACCAAGCCGCAATAGGAATCATAACACCAGTTCCTCCACCAACAAAAACTCTAACTGTAGGCTTACCAAAGCCTCCAGAACCGTCTGCTAAATACTCTCCTTTGAAGTGTACTCCATCGAAAGCGTCAGGAGCAGATCCAATAACGATACAATCAATATCTTTTAATGTTAAACCAGCTGAATCTAAAGCTTGCTTTGAAGCCTCCCATGCTAGCTCTCTAGGAGTCTCTAAGAGCCTCCTCCTAAATAATGTTAAACCAGCTCCTACAATGGCAACCTTATCCTTAACATATATGTTAGGCCTCACTTCTCCACCACCATCTCACTCTTTTGAAATAACAGCTACAGTACTAGTATATGTTGGAGGGCCTCTCCAAGAAGCTACTATAGCTCTCCTAGCATCCCTAAGCTGTACTCCTCCAGCCTCTCCTCTAAGCTGTAGTATAGCTTCTAGTAGCCTCCATAACCCTGTAGCTTCAAGTGTTAAACCTACTGCTAAGCTACCGCCACTAGGATTAACGGGGTATGAGCCATTAGCATCATAGAATCCAGACTCTAGTAGTCTATGAGCTCCTCCAGGAGCTAATCCTAGCTCTTCTAATGCTAGAAGCTCTATATAGCTAAATCTATCTTCAACCTCTGCAAAATCAGTTTGATTAATAGGATTACTTAACCCGGCTTGTCTATAAGCTTCTCTAGAAGCTAATCTTAGAGATGGCATTCTACCCCAATCATGCCACTCTATAGCCCCACTACCAACCTCAGTACTCCACCATATACCATCAATCCATATAGGCCTATCAGTATACATTTTAGCTTTCTCCTCTGAAGCTAACACTATGTTTATAGCTACATCTGTAAAGTCTGCTATCTCAAATCTAGTAAGTGGATATATTACTGGTTTAGAGCTTAACACCATATCTAGGCTTATCTTCGAAGCGTGGGGGGCTCTAGGGTTGAGTAGCCCTCTACTCCTATTCTTAACAGCAACAATGGCTAAATGCTCTCTTCTAGCACCACTCCACCTCATATAAGCTGTAGCATCTAAGCCCGCCTGGAATAATGGGTTAGCTATATTTAGAGTTCTAACCTGTGGATCTAGGGATAACTCGTATATCTCCTGTATACTCTCAATATCGCTAGGCTTAGCGTGAGCCTCAACAGCTACGATATCAGCCAATCCACTCTTAATAATCATATATGCTTGCCCAATACACTGCAATCCGTCACCAGCTATAGTCATTGTTGGCCTTAAAACACCACCAATAGGTTCTGGGGCAAACTCGTCACTAATAGCTATACCCTCCCAGAAATCTTCTTGACAAGATATAAACACATCTATATCTCTCCTAGCATCAACATTTGCATCATAGTAGGCTCTCATAGCAGCTTCAAACATCATCTCTCTAAAGGAGAGGTCTGGCACACTAGGCTTAAAGCCATAGTACCCGATACCTATGACTGCAACTCTCACATATGACACCATAGGTTAGCAGGAGAGCTTAGAAGTTATAAATTTCATTTATAAGTTGAGATTTAAGGTGAGATCTTGAATAGAGTATATCCTGAGACTCCCCTAGTGGGGGTTGGATGCCTCGTCATAGATAGAGATGGGAGAATATTATTAGTTAAGAGAGCATACCCTCCAGGAGAGGGTAAGTGGAGTATACCTGGAGGACACTTAAAGCTAGGTGAGGATATAGTAGAGGCTGCAGTTAGAGAGCTTGAGGAAGAGACTAGAGTAAAAGCAGAGCCTAGAGGCATAGTAAACGTGGACACATTAATAGTAAGAGATAGAGATAACAAGATAAAATACCATTATGTGCTAATAGATGTGTTAATGGTGAATCCAAAGGGAGACCCAGAGCCCTCAGGGGACGTATTAGAGGTAGGCTATTATACTTTAGAAGATTCACTAAAACTAGACTTAACAAGATCAGTGAGAGGGCTAGTAGAGAAGATTATTAGAGGATTAATATACATAGATAGACCTATACGCCACGAGAGATACGAGTATATAGAGTGAATAGAGAGTGTAGAGTATGATTTTTATGTTAACTCCTCTAGGCTCCTCTTAGCACTCTCAACTCCTCTAGTATACCATGCTATTGATGCTATTAATCCTAGAAGCCATAATACTATAGCCCATACTATGAACCCCCTAGCTGTCAGGTATAGCTCAGAGTATACGGTTAAAGCTCCAGCTATCCCCGTTAAGCTTACTAGAAACCCTACTATTGATGCTCTAACACCTGTAGGGAATAGCTCGCTCTGGAGGACACTAATAGAGCCCCAGGCCCACTCAGAGAATACTAGGTTGAGGAATAGTAGGGTATAGAAGGCTATGATTAGGATCATCTCATGAACTAAGAATATGAAGATAACTGTTATGAAGCCACCTAGAAATGCCAAGAGAACAGAGAGTCTCCTAGCCCTATCAATGAGCGGTATTAATAGGAAGGCTCCAATAGATGCTCCAAGATTAGATACAAAAATAACTAGAGGTGCCTGCTCAATACCGAACGCGAAGCCAGGAGCATATGGGGCGTAGTATGCTAGCATCCCATAGGTTACATACTGTGCTACTGTCACTATAGCTAAGACTAGTAGTCTAAATGGGTACCTTGAGAATGCTACACTTAACCCAATAGCCTGCTCTAGAGGTAACTCGAATACTATACCCGAAGATTGACTCCGCGCAGCAAACCTAGTAACTATGAGCTCAGCTTCTCTAACTCTGCCTCTCAAGACAAGCCACCTAATACTCTCAGGTATCGCTATCCTAGCTAGGCCAGCAATAAGAGCAGTGCCTAGAGCTGAGAGTAGTAGAAGCCTAACTTGAACTACTGGATCTTCATATATAACTGCAAATATTAAGGCTAACCCAGCTATTAGAGCTGCGCCAATATTCCAGAAGTTCGTAGAGAGCATTAAAGCTTTTCCTCTATGTATTTTAGGGGTAAGCTCGGCAATCATCGAGTAAGCTGCTCCAAACTCTCCTCCAATACCAAAAGTCATTAATGATGTTAATACTAAGAACGCTAATGGATTCTCATAGGTAAAGTATAGTATAATAAGAGCTAAAGCCTCTAAAAGTAGAGCTAATGTGAACATAAATCTCCTACCATAGAAATCAGCTAATCTACCGAATAGTAATGCCCCGAGAGTCTCAAATAAAAGATTAGCCATTAAAACATATATAGCTATATCGGGAGCTATAATAAAAGCTATTAATGGAGCTATACTAAACATAACTCCGTCTAGCAAGTAGTTTAAGGAAACTATAACAAATAATTTCCAGTGCTCTATACTCCACGACGCATTATCAAGTACATCAGTAAATCTAATAGTCTTCACCATTAGAGAGACACCTTTAGAATAGCTTAAAAACAGAGTTTATAAAGATAATAATAACCAGGTTATAGGGAAGAAGTATATATAGCTACACGCTCCCCCTAAACTAGCCTCCAATTAGTGTTAGTAGAGTTGCTGTATATAATGTTATACTTGGGATTGTATCTATTGTTATGTACTCATTCGGTGCATGAGCTCTCCCCCCATGGCCTGGTCCTGTTGCTATGAATGCTACTCCTAGCTTTCTCGTGAATAGATATGATGGTGCTGAGCCCGGTAGTATTGGTATAGTATATGGTTTTAGGTTTAAATATCTGTAAGCTTCTCTAGCTTTCTCAACCATTGGGTCTTTGGGGCTCGTTTTACTCCATGTGTAAGCATCGTGGACGTGTATTTCTACAAAGTCTGTTAATCCAAGATTATTTATTATTTTCTTAAGTCCACGTATTACATCTTCAGGTTCAATATTAGGTACTAGTCTAAAATCTAATCTCATGACTGCCTCTGCAGGTGTTATAGTTTTCGTTCCAGGCCCCGTGTATCCTGATGTAAAACCATCAATATTAACTGTTGGTTTAAAGTATACTGCAATATACCATTCTAGATCTTCAAGTCTAGTCTTCTCAATACCATAAATGCTTAGAAGTTCTTCTCTAGGGCTTGCTTCTATAATATCGCTTAGATACTCTAAATCATCACTAGTAGGTGTTATAGTTTTGTCTTCAAGCCATTGAACCTTAGGGCCGATTAGGGGGTCTATGAGCTCTGAGGCTATCCTAGCTAATATTGAAGCAGGATTATATAAACCTCTACTAAAACTACTATGAACATCATACTTACTAGTCTTAACTTTAAGTTCCATAAAAACAATACCCTTATTACCTAATATTATAGTTGGTTTACCTCTAACCCTCTCACTAGGAAATGCGAAGTAAGCTAAACTAGCTCCTTTAAGCTCTCCTATCTTATCATCAATTAACTTAGGCATGGAAGGACTACCTAACTCCTCCTCACCTTCAAGAATAAAAACTATATTGACTGGAGGCTGAGATCCAACTTTATAGAAAGCTTCTACACCAAGAAGAGAGCTCATAAGAGCCCCCTTAGTATTATACGAACCCCTAGCAATAATCTTATCACCTACAATCCTAGCCTCGAAAGGTGGAAATTCCCATTCATTAAGAGGTTCAACAGGCTGAACATCATACATATTATAAATTATAACTGTCTTATCAGAGCCTACATTGAGCCTTCCATATACTATAGGGTGCCCACCATAACTTAGTAGTATAGCTTGAGCTCCAATTCTATCTCTAAGAAAATCTCTAAGATATTCAGCAGTTTCAACAATACCCTCACCTGTACCTGAGATACTAGGCATTCTTAATAATCTCCTCACATCCTCTACTAGTAGAGATGTATTAGACTCTACATAATACTTTAACTTCTCTAGTAACTGCAAATTAAACACCAGTGGTTAGTAGTTATAAATAAGCTTTAAATTCTAAAATATATTTACTTTAAGATTTATTAGTATTTTAGGGGTTAAGTTGGCTGTAAAAATTAGAGTATATGCTACTCTAAGAGAAGCTCTAGGCTGGAGTAGTCTAGATGTTAATATAGAGGGTGAGACTACAGTAGGTAATCTACTCTCTAGTATTAAAGACCTCTGGGCTCAGATACAGGAGAGAGGACTAGACTTTTACACTATACTAATAAATGGTCATAATATTAGGCTGATTAAAGAGCTAGATACAGTAGTAAGAGATAATGATGTGATAGATATATTCCCGCCAGCAGCTGGGGGATGAATTGAGAGCGGTTAACATATATTAGCCTAACTCTCCCATATAACTTCGCCAGTCTCACTTAGCACCCTATAACCCTTAAGATTCTCTAATTCTACTCTAAGCTCACTACTCTTGAGAGCTTTGAGGAATCTCCTCGCAGGCTCTTTCTGTAGCTTACTCTTAGGGATTACGAAGTCGTAGTTCTCCCAACCTAGACTTATAAAGTCTAGGTTGTATATCTCTGCTGCAACCCTAATACCTAAACCTATATCAGCTTTACCCTGGGCTATAGCTGCTGCAACTGCTGTATGTGTTCTAACCTCATAGTAGTATCCCTCAATTCTGGCTATGAGATCCTCGAATGCTACTCCTATCTTCCTAGATAGCTCTTTAAGCTTCATATCTAGTAGGAATCTAGTCCCAGATCCTCTATTCCTATTAACTAATCTTAACCTCTTACTAGCTATATCCTCTATACCTGATACTCTGTAAGGGTTACCTCTAGCTACTATGAGACCCTGCTCTCTCATATAACCCCTCACTACTACTATATCCTTAACATTATACTTGACTATGAATGGTATATTGTACTCTCCGGTCTCATCATCTACTAAGTGTACTCCAGCTATGTCAGCCTCACCTCTAGAAGCTGATTTAAGGCCTTCAAGAGACCCGACATTTATAACCTTAACATTTAATCCTAGATGTGGTAAGAGCCTATCAATACCTATATCGTGGCTCCCAACTATGTAGAGGTCTGCAGGCCTATACTCGCTAGAGAAGAGTGTAACATCTACAATCTCACCTTCAGGGATATACTCTACACTCTCAGGTACAACTATAAACCCGTCAGAGTAAGCTAAAACCTTAATGGCACCAGACTCTGCTGACTGGGGATATGCAGCTATATACTCACCTGTATCTACTAGGCTAACAGGATATAACCCCCTCCTACCTCTAGCCCCCTCAACTCTAACTGACAACCTAGCCTTAACTTTAGGCTCATAATATGATAGACAGAGCATCCTAGATAGTAACGGCTTAACTATAATATTAAATATCATGAGTGCAGAGCTAGGATAGCCCGGTAAGCCTACTAAGAGCTTACCACTCCTAGATAACGCTATGACTGTAGGCTTACCTGGCTTAACTTTAAGACCATGAACTACTACTCCTGGCGGTCCCATCTCTCTGAAGACTCTATAGACTATATCTGTTGGCCCTGCAGAAGTACCTCCAGACACTATTACTACATCGTACTCCCTCTCAGCTTCACTAATAACTTTAAGCATACTATCTAAGTCATCTCTAACAATACCAATAATATGTGGATCAGCCCCGATACTGGCTAGCGAGCTAGCTATAGTATAACTATTAATATCATATATCATACCTAGTCCTATACTACCACCAGGCTCCACTAGCTCATCCCCAGTAGATATTACGGCTACTCGAGGCCTCCTATAGACCTTAACACTCCTTATACCTAGAGCTGCTAAAACTCCAATCTCCCTCTCTCTAAGAATAGTACACCTCCTCAATACGAGTTCTCCAGCAGAGATATCTGAGCCTGTATTAACAATATTCTCTCCTGGGACAACAGACTTATATACTATGACTCTATCCTCAGCTCTCTTAGTATACTCAACCATAACTACAGCATTCGCCCCAGAAGGTATCGGTGCCCCAGTTGAGATCTCTACAGCCTCACCACGGCTAATAACTGGTAGGTTACCCATACCAGGGCTTATAGAGCCTATTACTCTAAGCTCTAATGGATTGAGCTCATCTGCACCAAAAGTATCCTCTGCTCTAACAGCATACCCATCCACAGTTGATCTATCAAAGTGTGGAACATCTATAGGTGCATATATATCTTCTGCTAGAACCCTACCATAGGCTAAGGGTAACTCTACAGTCTCAACGCCTAGGGGATTAATACTAGTATACTTCATAATCTTAGCTATAGCATCCTCAGGCGTATATAGTTCATGATATATAACTCTATCCTTTACCATAATAACACCTCACGTAGAGATCCTCTCAGGGTAAGATAGTATCCTCAACTCTCCACCCCTGTATAAGATGAGGGTCACACCTAGGAGTATAGAGTATTTAAAACCACTATAAAGTATACTCTTAAAGCCTACAAGTATGGGGATCCCAAGCCTAGCAATCATAGATACCAAGTCTCCAGAGACCCTACCAGAAGCTACAGCTATAGACTTATCCAAACTAAACCCCCTAGTTAGAGCATAACCTAAAGCTTTAGCTATAGACATAAACCTACTAACATCGAAAGCAATGACAGCATTATTAGAGCTTAAATCATATAGTCCAGTAGCCTGAACACCATGAAACCTATCAAGCCTAGACATAAAATCACTAACAACCCCCTCAACTAAACCCCTATCAACCCTAACCCTAGACTTAACAAACCCACCACTCTCAATAAACCCAACACAATCATCAACATAAAGCCTAACAGGCCTAACAGGACCCTTACAAGAAACATCAACATTACCATCACCAATACTAACACCAATAATATCACTAAGAGAACCAACAACACCAGACCCAACAAGAAAACCAATAACAGCCTCACTAACATAACATGGACTCATAACAAGACTAGAAACATAAGAACCATTAACATAAACACTATAAACACCATCAACAGGCATAACAATACCATCCTCAACTCTAAACTCAGCCAAAACCTCAAAAACACTAAAACCCAAACAAACAACACCAAAATGAAGAAGTAGAAGAGAGACTAATTAAGAAATAATGATACTATAGACACCACCAATAATCTAGCCAAAGTCTTCGACTAAGTTAGGAGCCCAGTATACATGTGGTGGGCCCGGAGGGATTCGAACCCCCGACCTACGGGTCTGGAGCCTCGGCTCACATCTCGGCGTGATCCGCCGCTCTACCTGGCTGAGCTACGGGCCCACTCCACGTATAGCTAGTTACTCGAGAGATTTAAAGTTTATACTGTAGTTGTAATTAGTGGGGGCTATAGGGGATTGTTGTGAAAGATTTATATATAACCTTATGGAAATTTTTATATGTGAGGTGATGTTTTTGCCTGGAGGCTATGTTGGCAGAATTGCCTTTATAGATTTATCAAAACAGAAATATCATATTGAGCCTTTGAATATGACTTATGCTAGGCTTTATATTGGTGGTAAGGGTATAGCTGCTAGGTATCTTCTAGACTATTTACCTAGGGGGGTTGATCCTTTATCTCCAGATAATTTACTAGTAGTTATGACATGTCCTGCTAATGGGACAGCTGCTCCAGCATCCCCTAAGTACCCTATAGTTACTAAGTCTCCATTGACAGGCTACTGGCTTGATACTCATAGTGGTGGAGCTGTAGGTGTAGAGTTGAAGTATGCTGGTTTTGATGGGGTAATTATATCGGGGAAAGCTGATAAGCCATTATACCTCTATATTGAAGATGGTAAGATTGAGTTTAGGAGAGCTAATCACCTATGGGGTCTAAGAATTAGTGATACAAGGAGGGCTATAAAAGAGGAGCTTGGAGATCCTCAAGTTAAAGTTCTAAGCATAGGTCCTGCTGGAGAAAAACTAGTTAAGTACGCTATTATAGACTCTGAGGGTAGACAGCATGGCCGTGGCGGTGCTGGAGCTGTTATGGGGTCTAAGAACTTGAAAGCTATAGCTGTAAGAGGCTCTGGTAGAGTTGAGGTAGCTTTACCAAGAGAATTTGAGAATATTGTTGAGGAGATGGAAGAGAAAGATATATTCAAGAATCCAGAGGCAGAGTTTGGTATTAAATGGGGTAGTATATCATTAGGCTGGTTTACTAATGAGGCAGGAGCCCTACCGACAAGAAACTTCCAGACTGGGAGTTTTGAGTTATGGAGTGGTATAGATGCTCTAGCAGTAGCAAGAGTTAGAGTAAAGAGAGCAGCATGTAGGCAATGTCCAATCGGTTGCCATAATGTAATATTAATAACGAGTGGTAAGTATGCTGGAACCCTTACTGAAGGTCCAGAGTATGAGACTGCATCATTACTAGGATCAAACCTAGGTATAGGTGATATAGGTGCTCTAGCTAAGCTTAACTATTTAGCTGATGAGCTCGGCCTAGATACTATAAGTTTAGGAGGAGTCCTAGGATGGGCTACTGAGCTTTATGAGAGGGGGATTATATCAATAGAGGAGACTGGGGGCTTAGACTTGAGATTTGGGAATGATGAAGCATATGTAGTATTAACTGAAGCCATAGCTTATAGGAAGACGCCATTAGCCGATATACTTGCTGAGGGTACTAGGAGAGCGTGTGAGAGAATTGGTAGAGACTCCTGTAGGTATGCTGTCCATGTTAAAGGATTAGAGCTTCCAGCATATGATCCTAGAGCTGCTCCAGCAATGGGATTATCCTATGCTGTTGCAGATAGGGGAGGAGACCATCTTAGGTCATGGCCTATAGGCCCAGAAGTCCTAGGTAGATACTGGCTCGGAGCTAAGCCTATAGCAATTGAGAGGTGGAGTCCAGATAATAAGGCTATAATAGTAGTACAGCAAGAACACCAGTATGCAGCTAAATTCGCTGCAGGAGTATGCGACTTCTGTTGCTGGGATAATGAGAGGTTAGGTCTACTAATATATGCTGTAACAGGTTTCGAAGAATATAAGGATGTTAAGGGCTTTGAGCTAGCTGGTGAAAGAATAGTTAATCTAATACGAGTATTTAATGTAAGAGAAGGGATGACGGCGAGAGACGATATTCTACCACCTAGAATACATGAAGATCCCCACGTCTCGGGCCCAACTAAAAACAGAGTATTACCTAGAGAATGGTTTGAAAAGATGAAGAGAGAATACTATGAAATAAGAGGATGGGATACAGAGGGGAGACCTACAATTGATACATTAAAGAGAGTTGGCGTAGATGAGGGAGTATTAAAGCATGTCACATGGTAGGAGGTGGTAGGAGTGAGCTATTATGTCCTAGAATTTGATTCAGGCAAATGCACAGGTTGTGAGAGATGTGTTCTAGCATGTAACTATATTAAAACAGGATACTACGGGACTAGGGATTCTAGGTTAAGGGTATTCGCATGGAGAGATACAGGGGACTTTATAGTAACAGGATGTTACCACTGCGATCCAGCACCCTGTATGGAGGCCTGCGGTGTAGACGCTATATATAGAGATCCTAAAACTAATTCTGTGCTAATTGATTATAGGAAATGTATAAATTGTAAAGCTTGCGTATACGCCTGCCCATATGGAGCTATTACATTAGGGAGTGACGGTAAGGTTATAAAGTGTGATCTTTGTGCTGGGGATCCTGCATGTGTAAAAGCATGTGATTATGGAGCTCTAAGATTTATTAGAGCAGATAAAGTAGGTATTGATTTTGCTTATCAATATGCTATATCATTGAAGTCTAGGACTGATATCTCTAAGAGGACATGGTCTGGCGTAAGGCCAGGGTAGAGTACATTTAAGGTTCCTCACTTATAATCCTAATATTTTTCTCTTGAATGTCTTCAAGTTTACATCCATCTCTAATCAAATTCTCAAATATCTTAGACTTATATGATACCATAGCTGAACCTATACTCTGCCATCCTATAATCCTACTTGAGCCCTTCTCATATAATACTAGGCTTCTATGAGCACCCACACCTGGGATCTTATATTCGATTATAGCCTTAGAATAATTTAATCCTAAATTTTTAGACTCAAAGCCATTTAATCCTAGCCTTATAAAATAGTAGCCTAGAGCCTCCTCTACCTGGTAGGCTATAAATCCTTTATAACTCATATTCATCATTGTTAATGGTAAGAGTTTAGCCTCATAGGATGCGAGTATACCCAAAGGCCTATATACAGGTTTCCCGGTTATATAGTCTATACTACTAGCACAGTCTCCTATAGCGTAAATATCTGGTATACTTGTTCTAAGAAATTCATTTGTTAATATTGACCCGCCAGGTCCGTCTCTTAATCTCTCTAAGCCACTTGGTATATTAGCTGTAACTCCGGTACTCACTATAATTATATCCGCAGGTATCTTCTCCCCACTAGCTAGTATTACACGTTCAACTTTACCATTACCCTCAATTCTCTCTACAGCAGCATTACCTAGAAACTTAATCCCTTTAGCCTTAATCCTATTAAGCATAATCTTAGATATAAACTCCTCAACAGCAGTCATCAACGGGTACGGTAATATGTCTATTAATGTTATATTCAACCCTCTACTATAAAGACTATCAGCTATAAGAAGACCAATCATACCAGCTCCTACTATGACAGCTCTCTTACCTGGAATAGCGGCAGAGTTTAACTTGATCATGTCACTGAATGATATAAAAGTATAGACACCACTCAGCTCTAAACCCTCAATCTTAGGAGTACTAACTTTACTACCAGTTGCTAAGACTAGGACATCATACTCAAACATACCATTACCTCTAGTTACAGCTACACGATTACTTGGGTCAATGAATACTACTTTGTCATTAATAAATCTCACTCCTAGATGCTTTAATTGGTCATGGGTAAGTATCACGTAAGGATCTATACTAGTCACGTTATTCTTTAGAGCATAAGATAACGTCATCTTAGAATATATGAATGAATCTACCGATATGAGGGTAACATTAAGATTAGCTTTACGTAAACTAGTAACGGCAGTTCCACCTCCAACTCCTCCGCCAACTACTAAGACTTCACTCTTCAAAATAATACACCACTAAATATTTATGTTACAAAACTAATATTTAAAAGATCCTTAAACTTAGTATAGATACTATTGAACATACAAGTCTGAATATATAGGTCTTAATTAACTTTAAAAACCTTGGGTACATATCATGGTTCAAATTAGATTTTATGGAGAACTCTATGAAATAACAAAGATTAAAGAATATAACCTTAAAATAGCTGGCGAGATAACTCTCCTAGATCTTATTGAGATTCTAGATAAGAAATTGAATATAAGCGTGTCTAAGGTATTACTCGATGATAAGGGTAAGATTAAAAGCGTCTATGTAATACTAGTTAATGGATCAGCAGTTAGAGATGATAATCCGAGATCTGTAAGAATTAGGGATGAGGATATATTAGCCTTTCTACCTCCAGCAGTTGGTGGTAAGTTATACTGTTCAACTCTAGGATGCTAGTTTAATGAAAAATAAGATTATTGAGGGGGTTAAGGGGATATAGGTTAGGAGCTACTTTTAGGCCATAAGTAAGATCCTACTATGAATAGTACTGCATTTACTATTAGTCCTAGGCCTATTGGCCTTATATCGGCGAATCCCTCTGGCCACCCTATGTAGAGGGCGTATCCAACTGCTACTATTAGGCTCCCAATTATGGCTATTATGGCTGTTCTCGGTGATGGCTTAGCCCAGTAGAGGCCTATTATTGTTGGTATGAATAGGGATGATGATAGTATTAAGTATGCTATATCTAGGGCTATTAGTATTTCTTGTATGTATATCGCTAGTAGTATTCCTAGAACTCCTAGGATGACATTTAATGCTGCTATGAGGTACGTCATTATTCTCTCCTCTAATTTCCTGAGAATTCCTATAATATCATATGCTATTAGTGTTGATGTAGCTATTAATGCTCCATCAGCTGTGCTCATGAATGCAGCGAACATTGCTGCAATAATGAGCCCCGCTAGCCCGGCTGGTAGAATATCTACAGTTAACTTAGGCATGGCTAGTCTAGGATTCTCTAAGCCACCAGCGTAGTATAAGTATGCTAAAGCTCCAATAAATGTAGCTGCTAGAGCATATATTACTCCATAGATTCCAGCTATAACTGTTCCATTAACTCCAATTCTAGTATCCCTAGCTGTTAGAACTCTCTGCCATATATCCTGACCTAGCATTAAGCCGAAGAAGAATAGTAGAAACCATGTTAGGATCATGTCGTAGCCTATATGCGTCGGGGATAGGTAACCTGCAGGTAACATATTGATAGAGAGGCCCTTCCCAGATACTGCTAGGTACCCGAATATAGGTAGGATTATGATTACGCCTAGGGTCATGAGAAGCCATTGAACTAAATCAGTTAATGTAACTGACCACATACCGCCGAGAGCTACGTAAGCTACGACAACTAGTCCTCCAATTAGGGTTCCAGCTTCAAATGATATACCTAAGACTACTGACGTAACAGTACCAATAGCTATCATTTGAGTAACAAATATCATTAATGTATATGTAGCAATAACAATAGCCCCTATATACCTAGTTGTCCTATCATATCTCTTCTCCATAAACTCAGCCATAGTATATATTCTCAATGGTATAATTTTCCTAGCTACTATAAGGCCGCAGGCTATGACACCTAAGCTTATCATTATAACCATCCAAGACCCGGATATCCCATACTGGTACCCTAGCCTAGCAGACCCTATAGTACTAGCTCCTCCAAGAACAACTGCAGCCATAGCTGGAACATAGAGTAAATATGATAATTGCCTATTAGCTAGTAGGTAGTTATCTAAGGATTTTATAGCTATCCTCTCTGATAATAAGCCGATAATAAGCATAAAGGCCATGTACCCGACTATAATAGCTATGTCTAAGGCTGTAACACTCACACCAAACACCAGAGAATAGCGGAGGGAGAAGTGTTATTTAAGCTTTTCTATAATAACCTCAAGTTACAACATTAAAATTAACGGTTCATATGAGGTCAGGGTCTATGAATTTAGATTTATCCGGGATTATAGAGTCTCTTGAGGGAATAGGCTATATTAGTGATGATAAGTTATTGAAGACTTTTAATTTAATCCTAGATCCTCCTATCTCTACTCTTAGCTTTAACGACGCTATAATTGGTGACTTTGAACTTCCTCAACCTAGGCTTGAATATATTGAAGGACGAGTTATTAGGAGTGCGCTGGGGGAGAATGGCATAGACTTATTCATATCCATAGATTTAGTTATTAGTATGCTACCTCTTAGTAAGCTAGAATCACTCGTAGCTAGTGATAGGAATGTAATCTTAGAGATAATAAGAGAAGAAGCTTATACTACTGCTAGAAGCTTAGCTGAACTTTATAGAATTAGAGGAGAGGATTTTAGAAGTGAGGACGATGTTAAGAGAGAGATTCTAATACTAGCACCTTCTAGTAGATTATTAGATACTGTTAGAGGAGAGTGGGATAAGTGGGTTTGGAGGAGGACCGACCGCTATGGGCGCGAGTCTCCAGATCCTAAACTAATTCTATATGATATTCTAAGGATAGGTAATGCTCTTAGAGATTATGGAGTAAAGGTTTATATTGCTACAGATATAGAACATGATTACGGCGATATTCTAAAACCATATGATATAATTCCAGTTAAGATTCCTCAGAGGTTAGCAAAGATTGTATATGTTAGAGATCAGAGTGTTACGTGGTTTAAGAGCCCTATACTAGGTAATATGACCCTAGATTTTAGGCGTGGAGAAGAAGCAGTTTTAAGCGAGATATATAGCAAACTTAATTTAAGACCTCTCTTTAGGATTAGATGGGTAGCTGAGGGCGGTAAGTTAATTAGAGCTTATATGGAGGGCGGTAACTTCTTTGTTATAAAGACTGAGTATGGTACAGCAGTCTTGACAGGTGTTGGTGTTAGAGGCTCTAATTATGCCGTGTTTAAAATCTTAGCTAGTATACTACCAGAAGATGTTAGGCTTATTGGCGTTCCCCTAGCTGGATATATTAAAGACTGGGTCTCTGGGGCTGTTCATTTAGATGTAGTCTTCTCATATATAGGTGATATAGGCGGGGAGCGTTTAGCTCTCGTAGATCCTTCTAGGATGGGATTCTATTCTCTACTAGAGTATAATAGGAGAGAAGGCTCATTTAAGATTATAGAGATGCCTAGGTTAATGAGAGAATTAGGTGTTAAACTAGATGAGCCCCCTCGTGAGGGTCAAAGCCGCATTACTATGATTAATGCTTTAAATTTAGGTAAGGGTAGAATAATCTCAGATTCATTTAATGAACTCGTGAATAGGTATTTAGAGAGAATGTATAGTATTGATGTTATTAGGGTAGATATTCCCCAGCTAGAAGCTGGCGGGGGTGGTGTTAGATGCTCTACGAGAGAGCTTTGGAGAGATTAAAGAGTAAGGGTTTAAACTTAGACATAAATAGCTTCCTTAGAACATTTAATAGAATAAGTAGTATTGGGTGGGTTGAGAGCTATGGCTCTACTAGGCTTGCACTCACCAATGAACATATTATGGCTCGTAGAGAGTTATTAAAGGAACTTGAAAATATAGGTGCTAAGGTATTATTCGACGAGGCAGGGAATATTATAGCTGAGGTTGGATCAGGTAGTAGAGCTATAGCTATAGGCTCACACTTAGACAGTGTACCTGGCGGTGGTAGATTTGATGGAGTATTCGGTATTATTGCAGGCTTAGAGATTCTAAGAGCTATTGTTAAGAGTAGCTTGAGACTTAAGCATAAACTTATCCTCGTAGATTTCAATAATGAGGAGGGTTCTAGATGGAATCCTCCACTACTAGGCTCAGCTCTAAGCGTAGGAGTTTATACAAGAGACTTTGTCTACTCCAGACTAGACTCTAATGGGGTAACCTTTGGAGAAGCTCTAGAGAGGTCAGGGTTTAAGGGTAGTGCTGAGAATAACCTATCTATGAATCCCCCAAGATTCTATATTGAGCCCCATATAGAGCAGGGTCCAGAGCTCTATAGAGAGGGATACGATATAGGCATCCCCCAGGGTATAGTAGGGTTAAGGGTGTTAGAGTTAACATTTAAGGGGAGGCAGGATCACGCCTCAAGCCATATCAGCCTAAGGAGAGACCCGGTAGTAGGCTTATCTAAAGCAGTACTAAGACTGAGAGAGTATGCTCTCAAAAACCAGGATAAGCTTAGAATAACAGTAGGATATATAAGTGTAGACCCAGGGAAATTTAATGTAGTACCAGCACTATCTAAGATAACAGTAGATATTAGGAGCTATGATTCACAAGTTATAGATGAAGCAACAAAATACACTATAAAAGTAGCAGAAAACATAGGGGGAGAAGAGAATTTAAGCGTAGACTATAGAGAGCTCTGGACAATACCGAGGATAGTCTTCGACCCTGAGGTTACATCAATCATAGAGGAGTCTTGTAGAGATCTTGGATTCAAATGTAAGAGGATGTGGAGCTGGGCAGGCCACGACGCGCAGAACATGAGCAGAATCACTAAGACAGCAATGATATTCGTTCCATCTGTTGAAGGCATAAGCCATAGTAAAGACGAGTATACTAGAGAAGAAGACTTAGTTAAAGGGTTAATACTACTAGCTGAAGTTGTCCTAAGATTAGATGAGATCTAGCTTATCTACGAGATGTGTTCTAAGCTAGTTAGGGTGCTGAGATTATTGCTGGGGAGGTTGTAGGTGGTTTAAGTGCTCTTAGTAGCTTCTCTTAGAGATTCCTCGAATATATTCATAGCTTTCTCTAAATTTTCAAACTGTATTACTAGTGGTGGATGGAATCTTATAACATTGTCATAGTATCCTGCTTTTAGTAATAGTAATCCTCTCTTCCTAGCTTCCTCTATGATTCTTATAACTATTTCTGGGTTGGGCTCTCTAGTTTTCTTATTCTTAACAAACTCTAGAGCTCTCATAGCACCTAATCCTCTATGTTCTCCTATTACCTCGTATTTATCTACGAGCTCGTCTAGTCTCTTAGCAATGTATTCTCCAAGTTTCTCTGCTCTCACACAAATCTTATCACGCTTGACTATTTCAAGGACTTTTAAAGCTACAGTAGAAGCCACCGGGTTCCCCCCATATGTTCCACCAACCATACCTGGATCCATTACGTCTAGTATACTAGCTCTGCCTACGATAGCACTTAGAGGTAGACCATTGGCTATAGCTTTACCTAAGACTACAATATCCGGGTCTATGTTGAAATGTTCGAATGCCATAAACTTCCCAGTTCTACAGTATCCAGTTTGGACTTCATCAATAATAACTGGGATGTCTCTCTTCTTAAGGAAGCCTTCTAGTTCTTTAAGGAATCTCTTTGGAGGTACTATGAAGCCTCCCTCGCCTTGTATTGGCTCAATTATAGCTCCAGCTATAACCTCTGGGGATAGGTCTACGTCTACGAGTAGCTCTAAGCTATTCATTACTATATCTACGCACTCATCCTCATCTCTAGCTCTAAGCCTATAACAGTAGGGGTAGGGAACCTTAACTATATGCGTGGCTAGAGGCTCAAATCTCTTCTTATAAGGTTTATACTTACCAGTTAATGCTAGAGCTAAAGTAGTCCTACCATGGAATGCCCCTATAAATGATATAATGTATGGTCTCCTAGTATAGGCTCTAACGACTTTAACAGCATTCTCTACAGCCTCAGCTCCACTATTAAAGAATAATACCTTCTTAGACCCGGACATTGGTATATGCTCTGAGAGTTCTCTAGCAAGCTCTAGGTAGGAGGGATAATTAGCAACCATGATGCATATGTGCCATAAGCTCCTCAAAGAACTAATAGCAGACTCTATAAGCTCAGGATTAGAGTGGCCTAAGATAGTAACACCGATCCCAGACGTGAAATCAATATAGCTATTACCATCAGCATCATAGACAATCTCTCCAAGACCATGAGTTATAGTTACAGGATGCGTGAGCCCAAGACCTCTAGGAACATATAATTCTCTAAGCCTAGAATATGAAGCATTACTAGACTCCAAGAGCTAAACACCAACTCTATGAATAGACTCGTAGAGGTTAAATAAGGGCTAAATCAACATAATTATGAATCTAACTAGAGCTAGTTATACTAATATCTTATGATAGACTTATAGTATCATCATTAGGAGTTAACTGTGAATGTAAGCATCACTACTACCTCAAAGCAGGCTAATACTATACTACGTATTACTCTGACTCATCTAAGCTCACCTTACTACAGACTGCTTTCTCTGTAAAAGTTTTAATCTATTCTAGATTACTGTAAGAGTGGTATTGAGTAAATGTCTGAGAAGCGTTATGAGGCTAAGATAGCTCAGAAGACTCTAGTATTAGTACCTAGGAGGGGTAAAGCTCTTGTACATAGTAGAAAGCTAAACTATAAGCTTCAAACACGCTCATAGAGGTTCCATAACCTATGACTAGTAGTATTGACTCAGCTGTATTAGCTTTAATATGGGGTGAGGAGCCTAGGGTATTGATAACTAGGAAGTCTTGTAGTATTCCTAGCTTCTGGTCTTGTGATGTTGCTCTCCCAGGTGGCTCTATTGAGAGTGGGGAGGATCCTATAGATACAGCGCTTAGAGAGGCATGGGAGGAGGCTTACGTGCATCCTAGCATGGTCTATGTTATTGGCGATCTTGGTGTTGAGAGCGCAGCTAGAGGGTATAGGAGGGCTCTAATCATCCTAGGCGTACCTAGAGGCCCCATAGATCCTAGACCTGTAAGCTTAGAGGTAGATTTCGTAGGCTGGCTCCCACTAAGCTATGTATCAAGTACTCCCTATGAGGTTGAGCATCCACGTAGAGGAACTGTCATTGGCTTAAAACTACCTGGAGACCTCATACTATGGGGTTTCACGTTGAGGGTTCTCAAGAAACTAGTAGATCATGATGTAGCATCTAGGATTAAGGAATTCTAATTGCCTGTGTCTCAGCTATGGCTACTCTCTAATATGCTCTTAGCATCTCTTAGTGTGAGCTTTGTATATGCGTATAGGTTGTGTGGGTGGATGCTCTCATAGCTTTTAGCTTCAATCTCTACTAGTGTATCATCTCTTAGCTTAACTAACTCTAGCGCTATATTCCTAGTAGCATCTCTAACTACATCTTCTACTAGCTTAGGGTTCCTATAGGCTTCTATTACTAGTTTCGCTTCATCAGCTCTCTTTAATAGTGTTATAGCTGGAGCTGATAGGCTCGAGTATAGTGCTCTCGCAATCTTCTCAATTCTAGCCTGCTCTCCAATAGTGTGTATTCTTGCCTTCAACTCTACCCTCTGCATATGGCTAAGCTTCTCTCCATAGTATTGTGTAGTTTCTAGAGCACTAGGGCATACTGTTAACCCTGTAACCTCTACACTTATACTCCACAACCGAGTACCATCTCTACTCCTAGTAACTTCAGCTTCAACAATTACAGGCTCTAAGCTCTTTATTCCCCTAAACTCTACCTCGACATAGTATGTTGTCTTAGCTATAGCTGAGGCTCTAATAGCATAGCTATGCTTCTCTAATAGCTTAGAGGCTATAGATTCTAAGTACTCCTCTAGACTCCTACCCTCAACATCTAGGACTTCTAAAGCCTCTATACTCCTAGACAGGTGGGCTCCACGCCTATCGCTAGGTATCTCTACATATAAGTCTAGGCTTAAATCTAGAGTTATCTGACCCTTAGGGGTTTGAAGCTTAACCCTCCTCCTAACATCTCTAAATCCGACTTTCTCAATTAATATAGGCACTTCAGGACTCTTATCCTGGAGCTCCATTATGGAAGCCCACAAGTTAACGTCCAGATTATAAGCTATAAGATTTAGTATTAATCTGCTTTCTCTACTATCTTATTTAAGCTTATCTCAGCTAATACTACTGGGTAATCTAATCCAATAGCCTCTAAGACTTCAGGTTTTACCTCACCAATATAGCCTACTGCTACTCCGCCAACTAAAATCTCTGATGTCCTACCATCCATAGTATGAGGTCTTATAGCCTTCCTCACTGTGAAAGTTACGCCTAGCGTTCTGAGGAGAGTATAGATTACAGCCTGTAATTGCTCATAGCTAGCATCTTCATCCATTAAAGCTATGGCTAAGCATTCCTCATCTATTATCCCTCCATTACTCCTATATACTACCGGTCCTATCTCGAATATCTTTAAAGGCTTACTCATATGAGTATTCTCTCTTAGAACCTTCAATATTGTAGCTGCTAGGGTAGGTCTAAGAATACTATAGTCTACCTGTACTGGATTTAAAACTTCAACACTATAATCTCTAAACCCTAGAGCATCTACTATTGTAGGGCTTACAAGTGATAATTGCATGACTTCTGTGAAGTTCATACCTACAAGTATAGTTCTGATTATCTTTACTAGCCTGGATAACCTACTATACTCGCCTCTCTTAGCATATAGCATTACTGGCTTCTCAAATCCTATACTCTCATATCCTACATATATTGCTACATCTTCAGCAATATCTATAGGCTTAGATACGTCAATCCTATATGGCGGGATTTCTATTATAGCATAGTCTCCCCTAATATAGACATTATACCTCATTCGCCTCAGCATAGTAGCAATATCTTCTAGGGAATAGCTCGTCCCCAGGATGCTATTAACATCATTAGCCTTAATACTCATAGCCCTAGGCTCAAGCCTAGGATAGTATCCCCCCCATGGGCTATTAATCCTTACGAGCCCAACAATAGCTCTACTCCTCTCTGCTAGATTAGATACTATAATGTTAAGTATAGCCTCAGCAGTCTCTAGGCTAGTAGATGTAACATCTATGAATAAGTTCCTAGTCCCAACATCTAGTCTAGTAATATTAGAGTTTAATACTGGAGGTATGGTTATTATCTCATCTCCAGATATTATTGCCGGATGGCGATCCCCAAGCCTAGATATCTTACCGTAAGCTAATCCTTTCTCTTCTCTCTCTAACACATCCCTAATCTTCATAGGCTTGCTATAGCCTAGTGGTATGAACTCATCATCTACGCTAACCATTCTATATGATAGGTTCTTAGAGGGAATCTTATCAAGATCATGTAACCCTACTGCAGCCCTCCTCCTACTCCTCCCTAGGCCTTCGTGGAGCTTCTCCTGGAATTGTATGAGCTCTTCGAGGTAAGCTTCACTATCAATATTAACATCGTATACTATAGCTGCAACTATGTAAGGTCTACTCGGCACATCTTCAACCCTTAGTGATAGCCCACTATCTATAGTCCTTGGCTTTACCCACCCTTCTTCTAGGCCCTGTATGCCTTTCACTGCTCTAGCTATCCCTTCTCCTATGAACATGTCCGGCCTATCAGCGTTAACCTCTACTGCTATGTAGCCTTCAGATTCTTCAACTTCACATTTAAGCTTAAATAAGAGCTCTCTAAGCAGCTCTAAGTCTATGCCTGTGAGCTCATATAGCCTCTCAGGTCTAAACCTTAATACTGGCATTTAAACCCACCCTTTAACATTAAATCTCCTAATCATCTCGATATTGGTAGTGTATAGTAGCCTAATATCCTGGATGTTATAGTATGCTGCTGCAAGCCTCTCAATACCGAACCCCCAAGCACCTATAGGGTAGTCTACATCAGCCATCTCTAACACTTCAGGCCTAAAGAGTCCAGCCCCATACAGCTCAAGCCATCTACCATTAGGTAATCTCACGTAACCCTCAACACTAGGCTCTGTGAATGGGAAGTATGCTGGTTTAAACTTAACTTCTAACCCAAGCCTCTCAGATATATCTCTAAGTGTCCCTAAGAGATCTCTAAAAGTATATCCTGGGTAGCCCTCAATACCGTCAAGCTGGTGGAACTCTGGTAGATGAGTAGCATCTACAGAATCATGCCTATAGACTCTACCTATAGTATAGAATCTTATCGGAGGCTTAGGCCTAGAGACTATTACCCTAGCAGATACAGCTGTAGTCTGACTCCTAAGCATTAACCTAGCAGCTATATCAGGACTCCACCTATAACCCCAGTTAGACTCGTGAACCCTAGAAACCCTATCTATGAGATCCATGTAGCCCCTCAAGTCTGCAGGCTCGGCTTTAACCCATAGGGAGTCGTGGATTTCTCTAGCTGGGTGATCTTGAGCCTGGAATAGTATGTCAAAGTTGAATAATTCAAGCTCAACTATAGGGCCGGTAACCTCCTTGAAACCCATTTCCTTAAATATATCTCTAACTACCTCTATAAACTCTCGTAGGAAGTGTAGCCTAGCTGGTAGTATCTCTGGAGGCTCTAATGTTACATCATAAGCTCTGAACTTATACATCCTCCAAGTCCCACTCTTCAACATACTATGTGTTAGCCTAGAAGCTTCAACTCTAACAGTCTCAATTATAGATCTTAAATCACCTCTAACCTCGATATATAGATCGCGCTCCTCAATCTCAGCTATTAAACCTCTATCTCTAAGCTCACTATAGTAAGGCTCTCCAGGATTAACCCCCCTACTACAATCCTCTAAAGCCTTCTTCAAGGAATTAATACTCTCTAGAGCCTCACCAGCAGATACATTAAGCTTAACTAAACCCTTCTCTATAATTACTAAGCCCTTCCTCCTAGCTTGACCTATAGCAATACTAGTCTCAGGACCTAGAGATCTCGATAAATCTGCAATACTAGCCTCGCCAGACTCTATAAGAATATTAATAAGCTTCTCCTCAGGAAAGCCTTTACTTAAAACATCTAAACCCTTATCAGTTAACTTAGGCTTCTTAATAGACACCTCTTTAATATCAACTAAACCTTTATCCCTCAAAAGCATAAATATACTAGCAAGACTAGACTTATCAATACCTAGAATATGGGAAGCTTGTCTAATAGAACCGGTCGAAAAACCTTTCTCTATCATTAAACGAAGAACTCTATACTCACTTTCACTAACAATATAAACAATACCAGACACCTCACTACAAAACTAAACCCGAAACTTATAATCTTTAAACTATCTACTCATTTACGTTCCCTATTCCCTTTATGGAGAATACATAGGCTCAACCTCCACTTTTAAATATTCAACTTTATTAACATAATTTCTTAATTCTCATACTATAAATTTAAGCCTTAAATAGCCCCCAACTACATTATTCTTACGATGACTTACTTCACATGTACCCGCCAGGCTCCCACCCCTAGTGTCAGCCCTCACACGGTATATCATCGGCTAGCCTCAACCCGGAGTCGTTCTTCATCCACTATACTATTCACTTCCAAGACCTAATAATTTATCTAGGCTTCTCTGCCCAGTTAATTCATCCCATTTCACGCCGAATGATTGGAGTATCTGCTCAAATGCTGTCTTAATATGCTCTACATACTTTGTTACATCTACCTCAGATAACTTAGCTAATCTTACAGGCTTTACTCCTACAGGGTCTTTTGTTTTAACATATGCTATTATATCCCCCTTTGATACAGGGAATCCTTCTCTCTGGAGTAATTTAGCAGCTTTAACATGTTGCGGTGTAGTCTTAACGTACTTACCTGGATCTTTAGATAACATTACGTTTATAGCTAGCTCATCTAGAGTATAACCTTTATTCTTTAACCTCCTATATACCTCTGATATGTGCTCTCTTATATTATCTAAGACTTTAAACACAGACTCAGGGCTATCTAGCTCTCTCAGGCTATTGACTACTGTGTTAAATTCTCTCTTAATGAACTCTGGTGTATTACTCTTCTTACCAACCATACCCTTAATTACAATCTCTCCCTTATCTGTTATGCCTAGATAGTTTTTCTTAAGACCACTAAATAAGACTACCTTAAACCTCTTATCAACCTCTAATTCTAAACTATGCTTATCAACAACATACTTAGTTAGGTAATCTAAAGCCTCAACTTTAGGATCCCATAGGAATATGCTATCAGTATCTCCATAGACTATGTGGAGTGAATAGCTCTTAGCTACCTTAAGAGTATCTAGTAAGATACTCCTACCTATTGCTGTTACACTCTCAGCTACAGGTAGACTATAGAATGGGAAGGCTTCATTACCAAAGACTCCATAGCTTGCATTAATATAGACTTTTAATGCTGACTGTACAGTATCATACCATAACCTCTGACTTACCGTAAGCTTCTCATCTTTAGCTTTTCTCTTATAAATCTTAACCCTATAATCTCTAAGTAATCCCACAACTTCACTCGTAATACCTCTATAGTCAATACATACCTCATATCCAACTTCAGGTATTATTCTAGTATTACTACATTTAGGGTTATTTATTGTTTCATAGCTTAAGTTCCAGTTCTTAATTATTGAGGGGTATAGGCTAGCATAGTCTAAGACTATAACATTAAAGAATATGCCTTGAGGAGGCTCTAATACTATAGCCCCCTTATACCTCTTATCTTTTATAATAGCTCTACTCCTAGCCTCTCCTGCTTTGAGCTCATCTTTATTCGGTATTAGCCACCCTCTTCTACGATGCTCCCAGTTCATTAAACCCCTAATCCACGTTGATACCTGGTGTCTAGTTACATCTTCTAATCCAAGTTTACTAATCCTCATAACCATTAGTATTAGATTCCATACTAATTCGTTAGAGAATGTTGTGAGATTAACTGTTATAATAGCGTCTCTAGCATTATATTCTACGAGCTTCTCTAAGCTAATATTTGAGACTGTATCCTCTAACTTAACCTTGCTAATCCCCAGTAGTGACTCAGCTATATTCTCTAATTTAAGCTCTCTATACCTGCCTCCAAAAGCATATGCTTGGAGTGCTTTAATACTAAATAATTTATAGAGGTCCACATGTAGGGAGTACTTAAGCGTAACTTTATCTTCGTGAAATTCTATAGGTATATACATAGGGTCCAACCCAAGAACTATGAGCCTATTATAGATGTATGGTAAATCGAATGAGTCACCATTAAATGTTAATATTACAGGGTATTTTTCAATCTCTCTAAAAAACTCTAGTAGTAGAGCGCTTTCTGAATCAAAAATCTCTACCTCAGTAACCTCAGATGATATGGGGCCGTTGAAGGAGGCATTATCTCTATATAGTAGTAGAACTTTAACCCTACCATCTGTATCTGCTAAAGCAATACTAATAACCGGGTAGGTAGCCTTATCAGGGTCTGGTACTTTACCGTACTCTGGAGTATAAATCTCGATATCCACAGCAACTCTTCTAATCTTTGGTGGCCTTTGCTCAAATATTAATGCTAACTCATAAGCCATATCTTTATACTCTCTAGATTCACCAATAGTTATACTCTGAACCTCCTCTGAGAATGAAGGATCGATACTCCAGTTATCTCTCTCCCATCTCCTAGACACTCTATACCTCATACCTGGAACTAGTAAGTTATCGAAGATATAGTTATGGTGATATTTTATGTCAGCCTCCCAAACACTAAAACCTTTACCTGAGATGATGGATCTAAGCTTCTTCACAGCTAAAGGATCACTAGCTATCACCTTATATAACTTAACTTTCTCCCTCCTAATAGGATGGAATTTACTAACTAAATCGAACTGTACTATAAGCTTATTACTTTCAGGATCTAACCCCATACTCTTAAGAGATTCCGGGTCAGCATCTGTAAGGAAGTATGGTCTATGACCTGTTCTATCAATCCATCTAATAATTCTACCATCATCTCCAATAAGGAAAGATATAGCCTTATTAATTCTACCATCATATCTCACATCTAGTAAGTACCCCGTAAACTCTTCAACGAAATTCTCTATATCTCCTAGAGTCCACCCATTGGTATTCTCTATAGATTCAATATCGCTCAAAGAATCATTATTTAAGCTAGTATTCTTATTACTGCTTCCGGCTTTAACCTCATTTAAACTTTCAACTAAGCTCCTAACCCTATCTCTTAGATTCTCAGAGCCACTACTATTAAAGTAATTATCGAGTTTAGCGTGCCTACGGTGCTTAGCCTTAATAGGCAAGACTCTACCTCCTATAATTATAGAGATAGGACACAACTATTAACTCTAAACCTAGACGCGAGAATAGTATTCCATATAAATACTAAATAAATGAGTAATTCTAAGTGGCCATGAAGGGCTATTTAAATAATTAGAGTATATATGTTAAAATTTAAGGACTAAAAATTAATAGATGGCAGGGCGGTGTAATTGACTCTCGGACAATGGCTAGGATACACAGGAGGGTTACTAGCGATTATAGCTGGACTGGTTAGCATATTAACTCAGAGACCATTAATAACACATTTAACAGGGATAACTTTAATTGAGGGTAGCGTATTAATTATTACTGGCTTAATAGCCTTGATTGGTGGCTTAATCGCTATATACTTCTCATATAGAAGGATAGGCCTATACGTTATTATTGGCGGTATCTTAGGCTTATTAGCTCCCTGTGTGCTCTCAGTAATTGCTATTATTGGCGGCTACTTAATGTTAAGAGAGAAGTAAGCTAAGATATTAGTAACCTAGAAAGCATTTTAATTACCGCTATTGGGTCTCTAAATAAAACATTTACTCCAGCTCTTATTAGTGATGGATTCATAACTATTTTTGTTATCATTTCCTCGTGGTTATCAAAGTCTAGTTCTCCTATTTTCTCGTCTATTTTTAACTCACTACCTACGCTTATTAGGGTTTCTTGTAGCCTAGGATTCTTCAGTATTAGCCTAGCTATCCTGTATTGTTTTCTAAGCTTTGAGGCTACTATCCTTAATGCTGTTTCTATCGCCTTATTCAAATCACCAGTTTCCCTATAGAGTTTTAGTATTAATTCTCCAGCTAGGCTATTAGGGTATAGGCCTCCTCCAGTTAATGGCTTATTTAATCCTCCAGCATCTCCCACTACATGAATCTTCCCACTGCTTAATCTTAGAGATGCAGGGCCTAATATTACAGGGCCTCCATATACCCTGATTTTTTTACTCAAGCCTAACATCTTCTCTAATCTAGCTAAACCAATTCTAAGATATGCTGGGTCCTCTGACCCGCTACCTATGAGTATTGTTTCATTGAATCCAAGTATCCAGGAGAAGAAGTCTCCTGACAATTTATCGTCAAATATAACCTTGACAGTCTTGTCGTCGGAGGTAAAACCCTCATACTCAATATTAACTCCATATATGGGCGTGCCATTGAATCCAATATTTAGACTCTTCCTTAGTAATCCTCTATAACCTTCTGCTAGAATAACAGCATCATATCTAGCTATAGAGTTATTAGCTTCTATTAAACCCTTAAGACTAACTCTAGAAACTCTAGTGTTAAGTTTGATTTTAACCCCTCTCGATAAAGCTTCTTCAAGCATATACTCTTCAAGTTTAACTCTATCAAGCTTGTAAATCCCCCCCTTAATCTTAGCCCTTATAGAGCTATTCTTGCCAGCAAATATTATACTATCATATCTGCTAATTATACTTTTAAATGCAGGCCCACCTATCAAAGATACTACTCTACTAGATACAAGGCCTGTACAGTGTGGTGGATAGCCGACTCTATTATGCTCTTCATATAGTGTTACATTAGCTCCAGCTTCAATTAGTTTAAGAGTGAATATGAGGCCAGAGAATCCTCCACCTACTACTGCTACCTCCACTAGGTACACCACTAGCTTCATAATACTTATAGCAATAAATTCTTATATAGTAGATTTAACATTTTTCTACACTATTAAATAATATAGAATTTTAAGTTTTAAGTTTACTATAGTCTAGGGATGCTGACGTGGAGCTTAGAGATATTATAGTTTTAGTTAAAGCATCCCTAAACCCTGAGATTGTAAGGCAGAACCCTAATGGTAGCTATGACATAGAGTATACTCCACTTAAAATATCAGATATAGATAGGAATGCATTAGAAGAAGCCGTTAAGCTTAAGAGCATCTTAGGTGGTAAAGTTTACGCTATATCAGTACTTACATGGGGTCCTTTAAAAACTAGGGATAAAGATTTGAGGCTAGCTATTCAAGAAGCTCTAGCTAAAGTAGCAGATGAAGCTTATGTTGTTGCAGATGATAGCGTAACTCCTACGGATCAAGTTATCGTATCTAATATTATAGCTACACTTATTAAAGCTAAGGGTCTAAGACCGGCTCTAGTATTAGCAGGTGAGGCTAGTATAGATGAGTCTACATCCCAAGTCCCAGCTAGGGTAGCCTCTAAGCTAGGGTATAGCTATGTAGGTTATGTTAGGAAGATTATTGATATTAAGAATGGTAAGATTATAGTTGAGAGAGATTTAGAAGAGTATACTGAGATTCTAGAATCTCCACTACCAGCTGTTTTAAGTGTAACCCAAGAGATTAATGAGCCTAGACCCCCAACTCTTATACAGATTAGGATGGCTTCTAAGAAGCCTGTACACTATGTTAGTTTAAAAGATTTAGGTCTAGAGTTTAAGATGAAGAGAACAATAATGGATATGAGGGTTTTAACTATAACTAGAAAGCAAGTGGTAATAGAGGAAGCTAATGTAGAGAAAGCTGTAGATAGGCTCTTAGAGTACTTAGAGAAAGAAGGAGTACTAAGACTATGAGGAGGTGAGGTTAATTGCAGAACATTATTGTAGTATCTCAGAAGCCTAGTGATTTAGGAGAGCTCATAGCAATAGCTAGGAGGCTGGGAGAGCCTCTAATACTAGCATTCCAAGAATCAGCAGTAAGTATTAATGAAATTACAGGGTACGGCCATAAAGTTTATAGATTAAATAGTGATAGACCCGAAGCCCTATACTATGCTATTAAGAGCCTATATGATAGCTTAAAGCCTAAACTAATCATAGGTCCTACAACTAAGAATGTTAAAGACGCTCTATCCCTCTTCGCTGGACTCTATGATATCCCGCTCGCTACAGATGTTTCTAGTATAGAGGATAGAGGCGATGAAGTTATATATAAGAGAGGATTCTTAAGTGAGAGAGTTATAATGACGGCTAGTGTACGTAAGCCTGCAATACTGCTAGTTAAACCTAAGATAGTTTCTCCAGCTGAGAAGATAGGTAAGAGTGATGTCATAGATCTTGAGGTTACAGCTGGAGACGTTAAGTTACTAGAGAGGAAGCCTAAGGTACTATCGGGGATTAAGCTTGAAGATGCTGATATAGTTGTAGGTGTAGGTAGAGGATTTAAGAGTAGGGAGGATTTAAAGTTAGCATTAGAGCTAGCAAACCTACTAGGCGGGCAGGTAGGCGGTACTAGGCCCATAGCTGCTGATTATAAATGGCTACCTGAGGATGCATGGATAGGTATAAGTGGGAAGAGGATAGCACCAAAACTCTATATAGCTATAGGTATAAGTGGAGCTCCACAGCATATGTCTGGAGTTTCAGATTCTAAGATAATAGTAGCCATAAATAAGGATAAGAGTGCACCCATATTTAAGCTATCAGACTATGGGATAGTTAATGATCTATATAAAGTCTTACCTATCCTAATAAGTAGATTAAAAGCTAGAGCTAGTCAAAAATAACCTAGGGAATAGCAAAGACGCACTACCCTTTTTAAACACTTAGTTAAAAATACTTAATAGAGGTGAAATAGAATGTTTAGAGCAACATATAGTAGGGCTGCCAAGTTTAAGTATGTGACTCAAGCCTTGACAAAAATTAATGATGAAGGATACCTAGAGGTTAGTAATGATGGTCTAAGATTCTGGCTTATGAGCCCCGATAAGACTAGTATGGCAGTAGTATTTATGCCAGCATACTCATTTGAAGAGTTTACAGTAGAATCTGAGGTTAAGCTTACTATTAGAACTGATGAGTTTAATAAGATAGTTAGGAGAGCTGCTAAAAACGATAACTTAACACTAGAATTTAACCCAGTAGATCAGCTCATATACATAACATTAACAGATAGGAGAACAGGTATTAGTAGACAGTTTACACTAACACCAGTAAGTCTAGCGGGAGAAGAGTATAGAGAGCTTAAACTAGAACCTAAAGCAAAGTTTACAATAGACCCTAAAGACTTCAAGTTGCTAGTTCAAGATTCTAAGATAATAGGAGATACTATAACATTTAAAGCAGAAACAGATCATATTAATGTTATAGTTAGAAGTGAAGATAGAGAATACATATGGACACTTAAACCAGGAGACCCACTACTAGACCTTGAAGTAGTAGAGCTAGCTGAATCCTCATACTCTAGGACAGCATTAGAAGTAGCAGCAAAGCCAACAAGTGCATCAACACAAGTTAGAGTAGAATATGCAACAAACTACCCAATACAAATAAACTTTGAGTTGCCTGGAGGAGAAAAAATGATTATTTATATAGCTCCTGTCCTTGAGTGAGTTTAACGTAGAATGAAGAATAAAATAGCTATTATAACTATTATAACTACTACCACTATAGCTAAATTCCTAGGTTTTCTAAGCCACTCAGCCACTTATCTCACCTACTTATATTACGTAATGGTCTGACCTTAAATATCTAATTCAATAATTAAATAACTTTAAAATACATAAGATAAAATTTAGTTAGTATAATTGGTAGAATTAACTATGATACTGGTATCTTAATAACTATAATGATTTAATATTAAATTTAAATCCTTAATACAATATCACTATTCTGGTGTATCGGATGGTCTCTAAAGTCGTTGATGTTAATGAGGCTTTAATGAGTGTTAAGGATGAGTCTGTAGTTGCCATTTCAGGTTTCAATATCGCCACTACTCCAGAGTACTTATTGATTAAACTATATGAGATGTATAAGAAGACTGGGCATCCTAGGAGATTATTCTTAGTATGTGATGCTTTTCCAGGAGCCCCTGGTAAAGGTATTGATATTATTGCTAGAGATATGGCTGAAAATAAAGACTATGATTTTATTAGAGGTGTCTTATTTCCATTCTATGGGTTTAGTGATGCTTTACAGAAACTTATTCTAGGTAACATTATAGAAGCCTATGCCTGGGGTATAGGTATTCTAGCATACTGGTTTCGTGAAGTTGGTAGTGGGAGGCCAGGAGTTCTTACTAGGGTTGGGTTAGGTACAGTTTTTGATCCTAGGTTTGATGGTGGAGCTTTAAATGATTTAGCTAAGGAGAGGAGAACTGCTAGGGTTGATATTGTTAATGTTGGTGGTGAAGAATACTTATTATACAGGGCTCCTAAACCTAATATTGCCCTAGTTAGAGGTAGTACATCTGATGAGATAGGTAATTTAACAATGGAGGATGAAGCTATATATGGTACAGTTCTAAATATTGTCCAAGCTACTAAAGCTTTACCAGCTAGAGGTATTGTTATAGCTCAGGTTCTAAGACTTGCTAGGTTTGGTAGTCTCTCTCCACAGTACGTTGTTGTTCCCGGTCCTCTAATAGACTATATTGTCTTAGCTCCGAGAGAGTATCATAGACAGACTGCTAGTATAGACTATGATCCAACAATATCTGGTAGAATTATACCACCAATAGATCTGATAGGGTTGAAAGCTAAGCCGTTAGATGTTAGGAAAATTATAGCTAGGAGGGCTCTACTAGAACTAGTAAGAATAATTGAAGAAGTGAGTAGACCTATAGTAATAAACCTAGGCGTAGGTATACCTGCAGAAATATCAACACTTATAGCTGAGGAGAAGCTAACAGACTACATATATACGACTGTAGAATCAGGCCCATGGGGTGGAGTAGCTCTCCTAGGCCCAGACTTTGGAGCTGTTAGAGGACCGTTTGCTATACTATCAATGCCAGATCAATTCACACTATATGAGGGGGGAATAATTGATGCAGCATCTCTAGGCTTCCTACAAGTTGATGAGCATGGTAATGTGAACCCATCACTATTACCAGGTAGAATGCCTGGACCTGGAGGATTCCCAGTTATAGCTGATGGAGCTCCAAGAATACTATTTACTGGAGAATTCACAGCAGGAGATAGGATTATTAAGGTTAAGGATGGATTACTTGAAATAGTAAGAGATGGTAATATAGTAAAATTTGTTAAGAACATATATAAGATATTCTGGAATGCTAGAGAAGGATTAAGAAGAGGCCAAAAAGTACTATATATAACTGAGAGAGCAGTATTCCAGCTAACAAGCGAGGGACTCAAACTAATAGAGATAGCACCAAACATAGATATAGAGAAACATATACTAGCAAAAATGGAATTCAAACCAATAATAAGAGAAGTAGATGTAATGGATAAGAGAATATTTGAAGAAGAACCAATGAATCTACTAGCAGAGATTAGGAGAAGACTAAGAATTTAAACGATAACAAGTAGCTCTAGGCTCACTAGTTAACTATTAAATACCTAGTTACTATTACCATGCTAGTAGCCTTAATCCTCTATACTTACTACTATTAAGCCAGCATACATATATTCTCAACTGGTGTCTATATTATGAGCTCTAGTAGGGAGAATATTTCAATTATTGAGCTCGAGGGTAAAGCTATTATAGGTCTTATTGTTGATGTTGAACTTGAAGATTGCAGTAATCCTAGTGGCTGGAAGAAGATTATAGCTAGAGATAGAAATGGTACTATGTATGAGACTAAATGTATTGAGCCTCAAGCTGCTAAGAGAAACTTTCTCGTTATATCATCATACGCCTCTAGATGGTCTAATCTTATAGTTGAGAATAAATAAAGACATATAATAGTTAATTAATATAAAATTTAAATACCCCCTGTTAGAAAATTCAATAACTTTGGAGTAAATTATTTAGACTGGGGGATTACTATGAGTAAGGGGAAATCTTTTAGCCTACAAGTTCCTAGAACTATCCCAAGCCCTGGTAGGATTATCTCAGCTAATGGTAAGTCTTGGATTGAGATTGCAGAGAGGAGAATACCTCTAGGCGGGCCTTTACCAGAGGTTAAGGGTGATGAGAGACTTATTAGATATACTTCAAGTCTATGCCCTGATTGTCTTAGGCTACTTCCAGCTATAATAGTTGAGAGAGATAATAAGCTATATATCAGGAAGATTTGCCCCGATCATGGCTTAATAGAGGAGCTCTACTTCAGTGACTATAGTATGTATTCAAGGCTCATGAAATGGGAGGAGACTGGTAAAGGCTTAGGGGGGGCTGGGGCTTATACGAGTATAGGAGCTCCATGCCCGTATAGTTGCGGCTTATGTACTATGCACGAGAATCACACAGCTCTAGCGAACCTAGTCGTAACTAATAGGTGTGACTTATCATGCTTCTACTGCTTTTTCTACGCTGAGAGAGCAGGCTACGTCTACGAGCCTAGTATTGAGGAGATTAGATTCATGGCTAGGCAGCTTAAGAGGCAATCTAATGGCTTAAATATCCATACATGTGTGCAAGTCACTGGTGGAGAGCCCACAGTCAGGGAGGATCTTATAGATGTTATTAAAGCATTAGTAGAGGAGGGCGTGGACTACATACAGCTTAATACTAATGGCATAACTATTGCAAGAAAATTCGTAGATAATCCTAATGATGGAGTATCATATGTTAGAGCTCTTAGAAAAGCTGGAGTAAGCGTTGTATACATGAGCTTCGATGGCGTAACTCCTAAGGTTAACTGGAAGAATCATTACGAGGCCCCCTTCGCAATTGAAGCTTTTAGGAGAGGAGGCTTACCTAACGTCGTCTTAGTCCCAACAGTACTAAGAACAATTAATGATCACCAGCTTGGAGATATAATCAGGTTCGCAGGTAAACATATTGATACTGTTAGAGGCGTCAACTTTCAGCCGGTTAGCCTCACTGGGAGAGTATCTAAGGCTTATAGGGAGAGATATAGGATAACAATAGCAGATGTAGCAGCTAGAGTAGAGGAGCAGACTAACGGTGAAATACCGAAAGATGCATGGTACCCGGTGCCTGTTGTAGCTAAGTTTGTTAAATTCATTGACGCCATAACAGGTAAATACTATGATACTCTAAGCAATCACCCCATGTGTGGTGCAGCAACATACGTGTTTATAGATAATATTGATACCTATGGTGTTCCTAGAAGATTTATACCAATAACAGAATTCTTCGACGTAGAGGGATTCATAGAGTACTTAGATGAGGCTAGAATAGGTATTGAGTCTAAGAGGTTAGGGAAAAGAATAGCTCTAGTAAAACTACTATTAAATTTAAGGAAATACTTGGATACAGCTAAAATGCCTAAGAATATCAACATGTACAAAATAATATTCAATGTATTCATTAGAGGAAACTATGATGCTATAAAAGAATTCCACTATAAATCACTCTTCCTAGGCTCAATGCACTTCATGGATAGATATAACTATGATGTAACAAGAGTAAGAAGATGTAATATACATTACCTAATGCCAGACGGTAGAATAATACCATTCTGTGTATTCAATGTATTAGAAAACCTATATAGAGACTATGTACAGAAAAAGTATAAGAAGTATGATTTAAGATTATCAGAAATCAAAGGATTTAATCCAGGAGAGAAGTATAAGAGAAAGAACTATATAAATAAAATACTATCAAATCCAATATATTGGAATGCATATAGAGGAATAATATACTTCAAAGACCGCGAAGAACAAGAAGTAATGATAAATGAGAGTGGAGAAGAAGTATTATTAAAAGTAACGAGAACATCAACTATGACTACAGACTCATAGAAGTATAAATACGTACTTTCGCCTCCTCTCTCAAATTATTTAGCTATTATTGTTTTAAACTACATACAGGACAATTTGGATTTCTCTTTACAGGTACCTCTCTAAACGTCATTGTATACCCATCATATACCAATAATTTATTTATTGCTGGTTCACCAATCTTAGTTATGAGTTTTATAGCCTCTACTACTTGCATCATTGCTAATATTCCGGGTGTTGCTCCTAGTACTGGGAATGGTTTTATCTCTGGCGGTTCTCTAGGTATAATACATTGGAGGCATGGAGTTATACCTGGGATTACTACTAGTAGTTGCCCATACATTCCATGGATTCCAGCATGTATCAATGGCTTCTTATATCTAACACAAATCCTGTTAAGTATAAATCTTATTTTCCAACTATCTAAACCATCAATAACTATGTCAACATTAGGTACTAGGCTCTCTAGTAGTTCCTCATCTATAACCCTCTTAATTCCTACAATTCTAACATCTGGATTTAGTATCCTAAGTTTCTCAACTGCTGAGTCTACCTTAGGTCTCCCAATATCACTAGTCCAGTGTAGTATTTGTCTATTTAGGTTGCTTAACTCAACAGTCTCTGAGTCGACTATTATAACCTCGCCTATGCCTGCAGCCACCAGGTATAGAGCCGCCGGGCAGCCTAGACCCCCGATGCCAGCGATTAATACCTTAGATTTCTTAAGCCTGACTTGACCCTCGATACCAAAGAGTCTAATCTGCCTATCATACCTCTCGAGCTCTAAGGGTGTTAAGCTCATCTAACATCCACGACTATATAGATTATAAATATTTAAATATTAGTGTTTAAGTGTAGGGCTTTAGGGTTTAATTCTAAACTCTCTAAGGCCTCAGTACAGGTTTTCAGGCATTCTTCTAAGCTACAATTACACTTAAATAGGTGAGTTATACTCTCCTTATCTGTAGAACCGAAGCCCTCAATGTAGGGCCTCATATACTCATAGCTACCCAGCCTAGATGCAAGCTCAGATTCTAGGTCTAGAGTTGTCTCAGCGTAGACTAGGCTCTTTGCCTTAAAGCATTTATGAGTAGATACATAGTCAATATGCCACCACAGCCTCTTACTCTTCATAAGATGCCTAAGGACACGGCTCCTAATACCTCCAGGACCTCTACCACTACCAATGTATATGTAAAGGCCTGTATCGAGGTGTCTTACACCTAGCGAGCCGATAGCTATGCTAGTGGTACAGGAGAGCTCGAATATGAGCATGTATATTCCTTTAACATTAGCTATGAGCATTTAACTACACCTGAATCTTCCCCTATAGGATCTCTCCTAGTAATAGTGTTGGTTATTATCTCAAAACTCTCATTCCACAAGTCTTTGCTTGTGAATTCAGGTTTTAGATTTATGTCTGTGTTCAGCTTTAACTATTTCCTCGTTATTCCTGCTAGGAAATGCTCAATTACTGCTATTAGTTTTTCTGCTTCTTCTCTAGTATGTATTAGTGATGGTAGTAGGTGTACCATTTTCTCTGATACGTATGCTATTCCATTTACTCTAGTATATAAGTTTAGCGTCTCCTCTACAATATTACTCCATCTCTGCTCATACGCTTCTCTTACACTCCTCGGTTTTATTTTTGTGAAGTGTACTCCTATCATTGTTGATACTCCTGTTACCCAGCATAGCCTATCATGTTCTTCGCATATCTTATCTATTCTCCTAGCCGCTATTGTCCATAGGTTTTCAGCTTTCTCATATAGACTCTTATTATTACTTAGGTATTTGACTACTGTATAGCCTGCAGTTATTGTTATAAGATTTCCTACAAAAGTCCCCCCATGGAATGCTCTACTTCTAGGATCTGGATATTTTATGTGATCTACTAGCTCCATAACCTCTCTAATCCCACCAAATGCTCCAGCTCCCGGATATCCCCCACCAATAATCTTACCTAATACAGTAATATCTGGCTTTATATTAAAGTATTCTTGAGCTCCTCCTAATGCTAGCCTAAACCCTGTTATAACTTCGTCAAATACTAGTAGTGATCCATATCTCTCTGTTATTTCTCTAACACTCTTAAGGTAACCCTCAATAGGCTCAATACAGCCTCCTGCCCCTAGCACTGGTTCTATGAATACTGCTGCTACGGGGTACTTTCTTAGAGTATCTTCTAAGTACTCTATGTTATTAAAAGGTACTACTAACGTGTACTTTATAAAATCTTCTGGTAGACCGGCGGACTCAGGTCCAGTAAATGGAGGTGTCACTCCTGTATGTAAAGAGTCGTAGCCTCCATGCCATCCACCCTCAATCTTAACAATATACCTCCTCCTAGTATATGCTCTAGCAAGCCTAGCAGCATACATATTAGCCTCAGTACCGCTATTAGTAAATCTTAAGAGCTCAACACTAGGAATAATCTTGGCTAATAGCTCAGCGTATTCTACAGCATAGGGATTCTCAAATCCTAAGTGTAGACCCTTAAGTGAAGCTTCTCTAATAGTATCTATAATAAAACGTGGAGCATGACCTAATATATTAGCTCCATGCCCCATCCAGAAGTCAATATAAGTATTCCCATCAACATCCCAAATCTTAGATCCATCAGCTCTCTCTATATAGATAGGGTAAGGCTTAAAGTATCTAATAGCATATGTGACACCGCCAGGTAATACTCTTGAAGCCCTCTCAAATAAAGCCCTACTCCCGGGAGTACGATCTATAAACTTAGCCTCAAACTCTCTCCTGAGATCTCTAATTCTCTCCTCAAGCAAACTATAACTAGCCAAAATCTACACCTCGTGATCGTTAAGATTAATGTCAGTAAGAGGATAAAAATAGTACATCTAAGTCATAATTAAGTCTAGCATGCTAAACACAGACTGTTTCTCTGTAAAAGTTTTTAAGGTGTAAGAGAAGTATTGAGTGGTTGTTTGAGAAGCTTTATGAGACTAGGATAATTCAGAAGACTTTAAAGATTAAGCTTCTACCAGTATCTAGGGACAGGCATATTATCCTGCTTCTAATAACTACCCAGCTATCATTGAGGCGGGAGAATAAGTTTAGGCAAGCTACATAGTTTCTATAACTTCTATATATTGATAGTGCTCTCCTACAGCTTCCTCAATATACTTATTGTGGATATGTAAATACCTCCCACTGAGGCGTTTATAACAGAGCTCATAAGCTCTCTTCATACTCCTAACATTGCTTCTAACAATTATATCCAAGGCTTCTCTAAGAAGAGCGTATAGTCCTACAGAAGACTATGTGCAAAAGCTTTATCCCTCCTAGAGAGACCTACAAAATCTAATGAAAAGAAACATCCGCTGAACTCTCCAAGTGTGTCCAGACAGGCTTTAAGTGAGCTCTCGAAAACATAGTACTATGCTAACGGGAAGCATATCCGAAGATTAAGCTTTAGACGCCATATCTAAAGCCGCCGGGGCAGATGTTAAGGGGTATGTGGAGGTTCCAGAGGAAGTTCTAAACTCTTATGTCAGAGTAATTCTCAAACTCTTAAACCTCATAATGACCAAGTTATAGGCTCTTGAAAGCATTTAACCTCTAGGCTTAGAGAAAAACGTTTAGGTTGAAAACCTTGAAGACCAGGCTTCTCTTCCAGGAAGACAGCTATCTGAAGGAATTCACAGCTAGAGTCTTAGAGTCTAGCGGCAACTATGTAATCTTAGATACTACTGCATTCCACCCAACACCATATGGGGGCCTCGATACGGACACCGGCTATCTAGAGTCTGGAAGCATGAAAGTTAAGGTTGTAAGAGCAGAAGTTAGGGGAGACGTAGTAGCACATATAGTAGAGCCTCCCGCCCCTCTAGCTCCAGGCTCCGAAGTTAGGGGGGTCATAGACTGGGATAGGAGATATAACATGATGAGACTACACACAGCAGCCCACATAATAGCATCAGTAATGTACAGGAGACATGGAGCCTTAATAACGGGAGGTCACATAACGCCAGAATATTCTAGAGACGACTTCGACATAACAATAGAAGACTGGAAGAGAGCGTTCGAGGAAGCAGTAGCAGAAGTGAACGAGATAATAAGGAAATGCATTGAAGTCAAAATATACTGGCTACCAAGAGAAGAAGCCATAAAAAGAGAAGGCATAGTGAAACTAGCTGAGAGGCTACCACCGGAGGTAGAGAAACTAAGAATAGTTGAAATACCAGGAGTGGACATACAAGCAGATGGAGGGCCTCACGTAAGAAACACATGCGAGATAGGAGAAATAAAACTCTTAAAAATAGAGAATAGGGGGAAAAGAAAAAAGAGGATATATTATACATTAGGTGAATTAGCAGATAAGATCAAAATCTAAAACCATTAACCTCTATATGAATAAAAATGGAAAAGGCACATAGCTCAGCCAGGATAGAGCGTTAGCTTCTGGAGCCGGAGGTCCTGGGTTTAAATCCAGGCGGGTCCGTCATAATAGAGTCTTCAGGCTTATCGTTCAGCCCTACGTTTATAGCTTCGACAGTTAAGCGGGGAGGCTAGATTTTCCTAATGACATAAAATGCTATAATCATGCCTATAGCGCCTATTAATATTAGGATTGGGCTGAATACTGGGTCAGTAGCGAAAATAGTAGTAGATGCCCCTCCTACTAACAGTTCGAGTAGCAGGTAGATTGGGAGGCTGAATCCTAAGCTTAGTAAAATAGTGAATGCTCCTATAATAGCTAATAAAGCTATTAACTTTAAGCCTTGTGTTAAGCCCAACTTAACTATGTAGCTTCGTGAGAGGAGGGAAACTATCATTGAAGCAACCAGGGGCCTTGTAAAATATATTAGCCACCACGCGTTCCCTAACACTTTCTCCAGGGCAGGCCATACGAGAGCCAGTATCCAGAACATATTGTAAGCTACGGCGCCAGCCGTAGCCGCAGCTATAACCCGTATTATAACCCACTCCAAAACACTTATAGGTGGCCTACTTATAAACCCGCCTACAGCCCCCCCAATTAAACCTAGCGGGATAGCATATAAGACTGTTAACCCTGTAAAAGTATACAATGCCTCACGCCCAATAAATCCCACAGATGCTAGCTGAGCTTCTGTAAGGAAGAAGCCTGAACCCAATAGTATCGTTAACAAGCCTATGATCACCCCAAGTTTAACCCCACTCCTAAAAACAGCAGAAACTAGAAACGGGACGGCAAAAGGCAACACGAGGAACAATAGAACTTGTAAATTATGAGCAAGTATATACCGCTCAACCTCAGAAGGCTCAGGAGGCTTCAACCCAGCTAACAATAATAGTAACATGGCAATACTATATATTAAAGCCCCCGCTATGGAAGCTACTATAACCTTCAAGATCCCACTCACCATCAAAACCATTCACATCTTCCGCGTATGAAAATGAGGTTCAGCCCTTATATGTTCATTGCCTTATCCCCTGTTTCCCCGCATCGGTCTTAAGACTACATAACCCTCTGGGGGCTTTCAAGGTGATCCCAGGCACCCCACATCTTGAGTATTCATAGAGAGCCACCCTTTGGGGAGAGCCTTCTAAGCTCTCAATTCCTCACCGAGCAGCTCGCATAGCAGAGTAGTGGGAAATCCCTATAAACAATGCCTATACCAACATATATGAATAAAACCTGAAACAGCTACGTTAGGCTCACAGAGCCCAGATTTCAGGTAACCGTTTCCCATCCTAGGTTTTCGTATACTCCTAGGGTGAGTTATGCCTCCTGCCCGCGGTTCATTATGGCTACCTAGCCACTCCACGCGGGGGATCATGGGCATTCTTCGAGCCTAACGGCATAAGGGCTCACATCTAGTTTTTATTCCTAGGATAGGATGAGGAGTACCTGCAAACCTCCCTAGTAGCGTAGTACTTCTCCAAAAATCCTACAAAAACCCTTATAAACCTAACGCACCAAAACAGCTATCAACCCTTAACAATGAAGCATCAGACTTCACAACAATGAGGAGGCTGCCCATCACTCTAGGCCCCTTAAAGAAGCCTCTCCACACTCTCTCAGCAGCTATTATAGAATAAGGAGATAATAGGACAGCTTTAGAAGCGTTGGGAGGGCACTATAGGCTACAACTGCACGTGATATTCATAACTGACATAATAGACTGTGTCTTCTGTAAATAGTTTTTAAGCTTTTTAGCTACCATATGTATTTAGAATAAAGAGAGGTATCGAGCGGTTGTCTGAGAAGCTTTATAGAGCTAGTGGGGTTGCGAGTTACTGAATATTAGTGTTTCTACTGTTAAGGAGTGGATAAAGCAGGGAAGACTACATGCTCTCAGAGTTGGAAATCTTTGGATGGCTATTTAAGGATATAAATCTACGTATCTTACTCTTATTATTCAGGATGGCTGAGAATTTTGAGGTCAGGGATTTACAGGGGTCTTGAGCTAGGTACATGTAGCCTCTGTAGATCTAGAGGTCTAATTAGCTCTAGTGTTGGCGTCTGCTATGAATGCCTTAAGAATAGGGTAGATGAAGCAGTAGTTATTAGTAGGAGCTTAAGGTTAAAGTGGAGATCTAGTATAGGATTTCCTGGGGAGCCTCCTAGAGATGGTAGGCTTAAATGTAGTATTTGTATTAATGAGTGTCTCATCCCAGAGGGTGGTAGGGGATTCTGTGGCGTATGGGTTAATAGAGGTGGTAAAATTGAGCCTATAGCTGGTAGAGGTTTAATGGTTGCCCATACATACCTAGACCCTCACCCTACTAACTGTGTAGCTACACCCGTGTGCCCCGCAACCGGTAGAGGCTTTCCCAAATACACGTTTATTAGGGGTATTGAGAGAGGCTTCTATAATCTCGCAGTATTTCTTGGAGGATGCCCTCTAGACTGTATTTTTTGCCAGAACTGGGAGCATAAGACTATGATTTCACACGGTAAATTAGCATCATGGGCTAAAAGTTATAGTATTGAAGACCTCGTCAATGAAGCCTTAGACCCGCTAGTGACATGTGTCTGCTACTTTGGTGGAGATCCAACACCACATACACCACTATTAATACTAGCCTCTAGAACAATAATAGCTGAGAGTCGCAGAGTAGGACAGAATTTTAAGAGGATATGCTGGGAGACTGATGGATTAATGAACCCTAACATTATGAGGGAAGCTGCTAGGTTAAGCTTAGAATCTGGTGGTATAGTTAAGATAGATTGGAAAGCATGGACACCAAGCGTATATGAAGCACTAACAGGAGTTAATGGGGAAAAGGCTATAAGAAGATTAAAAGAGAATACTAAGCTAATAGCATCACTAGCTAAAGATAGAGTAGATCCACCACTACTAGTAGTAAGCATACTACTAGTACCAGGATATGTAACAGTAGAGGAGGTAGAGAAGATAGCAGAATACATATCAAGCCTTGAAGTAAACATACCGATAGTACTACTAGCATTCCACCCAGACCACCTAATGAGAGATCTACCACCAACAAGTAGGAGGCATGCTAGGGAAGCAGAGAGAGTAGTAAAGAGTAAGGGGATAAAGGAAGTCTATATTGGGAACGAGTGGCTCCTAGGAAACTACTACTAGGAGAATGGTGGACCGGCCGGGATTTGAACCCGGGACCTCTCGGATGCCAACCGAGCGCTCTTCCAGGCTGAGCTACCGGCCCAACCGAATAATACTAAATTTAACCTAAACCTAAAATCTTTCAATTACATACTAAGCTTTAAACCATCATAGCTGGGAATTCTAGCTCGACTCACTATAGGCATATGAAGCGTAGAGTGTATGACTGCTATTGATGGCTAGAGGAGTGTCTACTTTACTGTTAATCCCTCTCTAAACCTCTCTATTAGGTTCTTGTACGCATCTAGTAATATTGTTATATCTGCGCTTAAAGCAATCATATTATATCCTAGCTTAACAGCTCTTAATGCTAGGTCTATTGTTGGAGCATAGAATGCTACTAGAGGCTTCTTATCCCTACTCTTAAAAGCTATGAGGTCTAATACTCTAATAAAATCTGGGTCATCAAATTGGCCGAAGATTCCCAGTGATGCTGATAAATCGCTTGGTCCTACGAGAATACCTGTTATCGTCTTAACACTTAATATAGAGTCTATGTTATTTACCGCCTCCCTAGTTTCAATCTGAGCTATAATAATTAAGTCTTCAAGATATTTCTCGTAGTATACTCTCCTATCAATTAGCCCATACCTAACAGCTCTCCTAGGGCCAACACCTCTAATACCTCTAGGAGGGTATAAGACAGCTTTCTCTAGACTCACAGCGTCATCAAAACTACTAACCCACGGGACTAGTATGCCGTCAGGTCCTAAGTCTAATACTCTCTTAATACTAACAGGATCATTCCAGGGGACTCTAACAATACTGGCTACATTAGAGCCTTTTAAGGCAGTTAGTAGAACCTCAACATCATAATAGTCTAGAGGCGAATGCTCCATATCAATAACAATATAGTCTAGCGGGAGGAAACTTAAACCCTCTACAACCTCAGGGCTATTAATAGTAGCCCAGGTCCCGACAAGAACCTCTCCCTTAAGAGCTTTCTCTACAAGCCTATGCATAGGGTAGCACCGCTTAAGAAGAAGGGATTTAGAATTAAAATGTTTGGGTATTTAGACTCTAATCTTAATAGTTAGATCTTTATTGTATGATTAGCTCCACATTGTTTTCCATGCTATATATTCTCCTCTTATCGGTATTACGTGTGAGCATCTCGGGCATCTCCATTTATCTCCTACTCTCTCTAGGAGGAATGCTGTTACTCTATAATTCCTCCTCTCTATGAGTATTTTCTTACAATATGGGCAGTATGTTGACTCTAGTTTTGGGTCATGTACATTCCCTACATAGACGTACTTTACTCCTTCTCTTAAAGCCTTCTCTCTAGCCTCTAATAATTTACTTATAGGTGTTGGCGGCTCTTTCCATATGTGAGCTGGGTAGTATCTATTTATGTGTAGTGGCACTTCTGGTCCTAGCTTGTCTAAATGCATATCTATAATCCAATCTATACATTCTTCAAAGTCATTAGTATTAGTTACCATAAGATATACTAGCTCTACGTGTCCCCCACTATCTAATATAAACTTAGAATTCCTGTATATAATGCTATGATCTATTGATGCTAGGGCTCTCCTCATCTTAGGACATCCTTTAATATCTATACTCCATCCATCAACACTAGCCTCTACTAGGTTCTTAACAGCATTAACTGTTAAATAGCCATTGGTTACCATCATCGAATATAATCCTTTCTTAATAGCTATTATTGATGCTTCAAGAACATAATCGTAGTTTACTGTAGGCTCATTAAAGCTAGCTGATAAACCATCATCTCCATATCTTAAAGCTAGATTTACAAGCTCTTCTGGAGGGATAACTGAGTATTCTTCACGTGGTTCACTAAAACTTAAATTATCATTCTGACACCATGGACAGTAGAAGTTACAGCCGTAGTTAGAGTATGTAAGAGCAGTACTATTAGGCCAGTAATGGAATAAAGGCTTAATCTCTATAGGTCTACTCTCAATAGCACTAAGCCTGCCATAGCCAATATGTATGAGCTCACCATTAAAATTAACATAGTTCCTACATACACCTCTAAAGCCAGGCTTAATAATACACCTCCTCTCACATACAAGACACTCTACAATACCGCTGTCCAGAGATCTCCATAGCTTAGATTTTACAAGACGCAAACCCAGTAATACCCTCTATACTATGTAATAACAATGGCGTACTATAAGCTTTACACTAGCCTATTTAAACCCTCACTATAAAGTCTGCATTTAAGGATACCATTGGATACTACTATTATAGGACTCATAGGGCTCATCTTAGTATTCACATCATTTACTGTAAGGAACTGGATATGGCTCTACATATTTAACATGACTGGAACACTCCTCCTAACTATATATGCATATACTATAGGTAATATCATATTCACAGTCCTAGAGGGAGGACTAGTAGTATTTCTAACATACAGGCTACTTCAGACTCTTAGAACAGGTAGTAAGTGTTAAGAGTGTAATCATAGAAGCCTCTAATTCCTCTAGCTTAGTGATAGCTAAGACTAATACTGGAGTCTATTGAACGTTCAATAAAGAGTTTTCCCCTCTACTATAGTCTTGTTTAGGGTGGGTGGTAGCTGGTTGAAGCTCATAGACTCATATGTATTCCTAGAGAGACTCAGGGATCTAATATACCAATTATTAGAGCTTAGAGATAGGGCTCTTGAGGAGGGTAAGCTATTGCCAGGTATCAAGGCTGGGACTCCTCTAGTTAAGTATGGTTTTATCTCTATGTTTAAGAGTGGCGTTATCATGGACGTCACGAATGAGAAGCAGGCTGAGATTGCTGAGGATGCTGGTGCTGTTGGTGTTATGGTTCTCGATAAGCTCCCATATGATGTTAGAATGACTGGAGGAGTTGCTAGGAGTGCTAGCTTAGATGTCATAAAGCGTGTAATGGATACTGTAACTATACCTGTATCTGCTAAGTGTAGAATTGGTCACTATGAGGAGGCTAAGCTACTAGAAGAGATTGGTGTTGATTTAATCGATGAGAGTGAAGTATTAACACCCGTAGATGAGAAAGCTCATATTGACAAGTGGAGATTTAAGACTCCATTTGTTAATGGAGCCAGGAATCTCCCTGAGGCGTTAAGGAGGATATATGAGGGGGCATCAATGATTAGGACTAAGGGAGAGCCCGGTACTGGTAATGTTGCTGAAGCAGTAAAGCATATGAAGAGTGTTAATAGAGATATTGCAGTACTGAGAGGATACTACTTGGCAGGCGATATTGAGGCTATATGGGTTTACGCTAAAGAGAATAGGGTTCCATATGAGCTAGCTTTACTTACAGCTAGGCTTGGTAGAATGCCTGTAGTAAACTTTGCAGCTGGGGGCATAGCTACGCCAGCTGATGCAGCACTTATGATGTGGCTTGGATCTGATGGTGTATTCGTTGGATCTGGTATATTTAAGAGTGCAGATCCGGAGGTTAGAGCTAAAGCTATAGTATTAGCGACAGCATACTATGATGATCCAGAGTCTGTAGTTGAAGCTCAGAGAATAGTGTCTGAGACGGCTTCAATGCCAGGATTAGATATTAGGAGGTTAAAGCCAGAGGAGCTAATGCAGGTTAGAGGCGAGTAGAATGGTAGTAGTTGGAGTATTAAGCCTCCAAGGAGACTTCCTAGAGCATATTCAGCTCTTAGCTACAATGAGTAATGTTAAACCTAAGCATGTGAAGATGCCTAGAGATTTAAGCGATGTAGACGCTCTAATAATACCTGGAGGAGAGTCTACGACAATAGGTAGGTTAATGAAGATTAAAGGCTTAGATAAGGCGGTCGTAGATTTTGCTAGAGAAGGAAGACCAGTAATGGGTACATGTGCTGGAGCAATACTCCTAGCTAAGAGTGTAGTAGACAGGGTGGTCGGTAAAGTAAATCAGCCTATCTTAGAGCTCATGGATATAGCAGTAGTTAGAAATGCATTTGGCCGCCAGAGGGAGTCATTCGAGACTAATGTATTAGTTGAAGGATTAGGTAGTATTAAAGTAGTATTCATTAGAGCTCCAGCAATAATAGATGCCTGGGGAGACGCAAAGATAATATCGTATATTGACTACCCAGATATTGGCAGAGTAGGTGCTGTAGCTGTCCAGAGGAATATGCTAGCCGTAGTATTCCATCCAGAGATATCTGGAGATACTAAACTCTACGAGTATCTAATATCAATGTCTAGGAGGTAGCTAGTTGAGCTTTAAAACATATGATTATACACTATTCTGTACCAACTGTCGTAGAACATATAGTAATATAGTCCTATCATGTCCTAACTGTGGATCTCTAACAATATTCAAATACCATAATGCAAGGTTTGAGATTAATAAGAGAATGTCTGGAATCTGGAGATATAAAAGTCTACTACCTACAATTGATAAGATAGTCTCTAAAGGTGAAGGACTAACCCCAATCAACACTATTGATAGTGTTCTCGTTAAAAACGAACGCTACAACCCAACTGGGTCATACTCTGATAGAGCGTCATCTATTATTGCAAGCTATATCCTCTCTAAGAAGACTGGTAAAGTCATAACTAGATTCGAGGAAGACTTCACATACTCTCTCGTATACTACCTAACCGGGATATCTAGGGTTACCGTCATAGTAGATGATCCGTTATACCTAAACTACTCTGATATTTCTATCCTAACGAGAGGAGGGAATGTAGAGTTAGTATCAACTAGTGAGGATCTAAGTGTAGGAGTATTGAATTATGTTAATCCACTTACAGTTGAGGGCCTAAAGACTATAGCTTTCGAGTTATATGAGAGGAGGGTGAAAGTAGAGAATATAGTAGTCCCCGCCGTGAGGGGGCTACTAGCATACTCTATATGGAAGGGTTTTAGAGACTTAGAGGAGTCAGGTCTAAGCACATCATATAATATTGTAGCTACAACAATTAAAGGATACAGTAATATTATGCCTAGCATTAGGGAGTCCTTTAAGGTAGTAGAGGTTAGTAGAGATGAAGTCTTAGCAGCACTACTAGAACTAGGGGGGAAAGGTGTAATAACAAAGCCTTTATCAATCTCAGCATTTATTATAGCTAAGAGTCTAGGCAACTCTATAGCTATTCTCACTATAGGCTTTAGACCACCCCCTAGAAAACACTGGAGTATAGGAGCACGTAGAGAGATAATCCGCATCCTAGAAGAGTATGGAGAATCTACAGCATATGAAGTGTGGAAGAATCTACCAGTATATACTCTACGTGGAGTATATAGAGCATTAAAGGCTATGGAGGAGAAAGGTGAGGTATGTAGTGAGTTCAAGACTAGAGGTAACCGTAAAGTCAAATATTATAAGGTATGTTAGCTTAAAACCATCTATACAATAATTTTTACTTTAACCTAAGTACCTTCTACTATAGGATTCCCCTGGAGGCGAGCTTAGTTGAAAGTATTGGGGATAGATCCTGGTACTAGGAGTTTCGATTTAGTCTTAGTTGAAGATGGTAGAGTCTTATGGGAGTATAGTATTGATACCGCTACTATAGCTTTTAAGCCGGATGCTTTAATTGATGTTATTAGTAGGTTAGATATTGATTATATTGTAGCCCCCTCAGGTTATGGGGTTCCAGTTACTTTTGGGGATGAAGTCTTAAATCCTCAGAGGTTCATAGTAGAACTATTACTCTTAAGTAGTTTTAGTGATTTAGCAAGGAGTTTAGAGCTCAAGATTATGGGAGGCTATGTTTACCAGAGTCTAGCTAATACTGTGAGCATCCTCATAGATAGGTATAAGGGTAGAGTGTTATTCATACCAGCTGTTATACACTTACCAACAGTTCCATGGTATAGGAAGATTAATAAGGTTGATATGGGGACTGTTGATAAGCTAGCGGCTACACTTATAGCTATAGACTACGTCTCTAGACGTGAAAATATTGACTACGATAATGTCAGTATTATTAATGTTGAGGTAGGATACGGCTATATAGGTGTAGTTGCTGTGAGAGGAGGGAAGATAGTAGATGGGATTGGGGGGAGCTACGCGTCAATAGGCCTATTAACAACTGGAGCACTAGACTTAGAGGTTGCATGTGGTGTAAGAGAATGGAATAGATGGGATGTATGGAGTGGGGGAGTATACGAGTTAGTTGAAGAGAAAGACTTAGACGAGATAATTAGAAGAGCAGAGCAGGGAGAATCAAAAATGATAGAATATGTTGAAGCAATAGTAGAGAATATAGTTAAAGATATAGCTAGAGAACTAGTAGTAACACCAAAAACAACAATAATAACACTAACAGGGAGATATGTTAGGAATAAGAAAATATTAGATATGATAAGAGATAAGATAAGAGATGTAGAGGTAACAACAGTAAATGGAATAAGAGGAGCAACAAGAGTAAAAGAAGCGGCCCAAGGCTATGCAGCAATAGGAGAAGGAGTAGTAGGAGAATATTATAGAAAACTAGTAGAACACACAGAGATAAATAAAGCATGTGGAACAGTAGCAGACTATATAATACATCCAAGAGCTCTAGAAATGAAAGAGAAGATACAGAGAGTATATAGAGAAGTAGTAGCAAAACCTAAGCTATGCATATAACACAGGAGTCAAATCTAAGTATTTACACGTCATACTTAAACCATTAAATCTCACAATATAAGTATTCACACCTGATATGAGGGTCTAATATTTTTAGAGAAAATATGGTTAAGCTCAATTTTACCTCTCTTGGAACATGTAAGTCTAATTCTTACACTATATAAATATTATTAATTCAGTTTATTATTATATAAATTGGGGTTTAGGTGGACTGAATGCCTATTATTATGTTTCCAAGTATAGGCTATCACTCGCGTTTTGGCTACTATTTTAGCTTAGCTAATGTTGAGAAGATTATTCCCTATATTGAGCCCGGTAAGAGTGTTGAGCTCTACCTTCTAGAGGTTTGGAGTGATGAGGGCAAGCTTATTAGGAGGTTTAGGCCATTTATTAGGCTCCAATCTCTAATTGGAGAACATTATGAAGGTTATATTGTTAAACATGTAAGCTTACCTTACGACTTAACATCTAAATATAATATATTAGATGGCTATAAGGTTAATGTAATTTTAACTAAGTATAGTGATACTTTGCTACTACCTTACGAGCTTAAACCTTTAGATGAAGAAAGTAGAAAATTAGCTGAGAAACTCCAAGACTTCAAAATAGATATTCTCCTCTCATCCACACACATACCAATTATAAGTAGAACTGTAGAGTACATATTAGAATCAATATTTAGACTTGAAGACGGAGATCTAATAGGCTCAAGAATATCACTAAGAAACTCTCTCAAAATACTAGAAGAAGAACTTATACCAAGAATAGAGTATAGTAGCCTAGAAGTAGGGGTGCACATGAAGAAACTAAAGAATATAATATCTAACCTAAGAAGATTCACAAGCATTAAAAAACCCTACATTGAAATACCGGGTACTACGAAAACAGCAATAACCCTAGCAGCACATATCATAAAATATATTAATGAAAATATTGAAAGAGGAGTAATAAGACTGACCACTCAAGAAAGTAAAAAAGCATAAACCCCACTAGGGGAGAAATCCCAAAGAAACAGCCTCGCGCAATCGTTTTGGATTCATATCTGTTAATGTTTACTCTTCTGAATAGAAAAGATCATAAACATTACTCTACAGTTTAAATATGCAAGAGAAGCCACCTAGTGAGAGAGTTGAGAGCTTATAAATGAAAGCTCTCCCTAAAGGGTAGCTCCCAATACCCAAGATGTGGAGTGTCCGGGAGGTGCCCCTGAAAGCCCCAGAGGGTGATGTAGCTCCAAGACCGATGCGGGGAATCAAAGATGAGGCGATTAACCTATATAAGAGCTGAACCCCTATAGTAAGACCCGCTTCTTAAGCTAAGATAGTAGAGTAGTCTTAAGTTTAGGTTAATGAATGCGTGTAACCATTAAAGTGCTTTAATCCTTTACTCGTATCATCTCATATTTGATTTTAATACTATATTTACTCATATAGATATGTGAACTTGCTTGGTTATAGGTTATTTTAGAGGCTAGAATTGATTATGACTAAAAAATAATTGAGAAAAATAGAGTTATGCGTATTGTATTATTTTTTCTCTTTTTTGGTTGTTATTGAAGCGTAGTAGTATATTGATCCAGCCCATATTGCCGTTCCAACTAATGTTACTATTAGTACAATCCACCATTCGAATGATATCATCTTTTACTCACCTAGTTCTCTAATTTTCCTCTCTCTCTGGTATGAGTAGTACCATGTGTATAGTGCTAGTATTACTATTATCCATGTTAATATGAAGAATATTATCCATATCATTTCCCTGCACCTGTAAGCATATCTATAGTTCTACTTGCTACATAGTATAATATGATTCCCCCAATGATTAATATTATTATTCCTGGGAATGTATAGTATGTATGCAGGCCTGCACCCCACCCTTTATACCATTCCCAGTATGCTATCCACCATATAAAGAATATTACTGGTATTACTACATTAACTTTAACTAATATATTCCACCATGAGCCTAGCGGTATTAGAGGTTTAGGCTCTACCTCATTAATCATCCTCCTAATAGACTCTGTATCTACAAAGAATCCTACGATAAGTGCTATAGCTGCTAAGCCTAGAGATAAACCTATAACACCCCATACTGTATCATAGTAGTCAAGCCATTCAAATGACAGAGCTGTAGGTAATCCTATAATTATTGCTAGGATACCTGTTAAAATAGCAGCTTGTGATGGGGGCATCCCAATATCCTTTAATGGTCTTAAGACAACCTCATGTATAGTGTATAGGCTAGTGAATGCTGCGAACCAGAATGCTGTAAAGAATAGTAGTCCATATAGATACCCGGCTAAGCCGCCCATCTCATGGAATAGTCTCGGTAGAGCTATAAATGCTAAGCCTGTACCAGCAGCCTTAATATCCTCCATTGGTGTAGCTGATACTGCGAATATTAATGGTATAATAGCTAATCCAGCCATCCATGCTACGGCAGTATCATTAACAACATTACCAAAAGATAAGAATGTAATATCATCTCTCTTCCTAGTCCATGCTCCAGCAGCTATGAAGAAGCCCCAAGCTATACCAATACTCCATATAACTTGTGATAATGACTGCATCCATGTTGCCGGATCTACTAGAGATTCAAGTTTTGGAATCAAATAGAACTCTAAGCCTTTACTAGCTCCAGGTAGGGTGATTGAGTATATTGCTAGTATAGCTGTGAGTATGAATAGTATAGGGAACATTATCCTAGCAACACTACTAATCCCCCTAATACCGAGACCTGTAACAATAATACTACCAATCATCATTAAGACTCCAATACCAACAGACAGCCATGAGCCGAATAGAGAGTTCCATGTAGCTACAGCATTAAAATCATGTCTAGTAAATGTCCCGGAAATAGCGTATATCATATACGCGAATATCCATCCAGTAACAACCCAGTAATAGCATAGTATCATGAATGAAGCCCAAGCCATCCATAAGCCCGCAAAAGCAGCAAACTTCTTATACCTCTGAGCAAAGTTATATGGACCATGTAGAGGCCCACCACGACCAAACCTACCGATAGCATACTCAGCAACAGCTAGAACAAATGCCGTTACAATAAGCCATACAAGATAAGCAAAGAGGAAGCTACCACCACCATAATTAGCAGCACGCCAAGAAAACCTCCAATAATTACCAGCACCCACACTCCAGCCAACAACAGCCATAAGTAGAGCGAAAGCACTTGGAGCTCTCTCAACAAAACGAGGAAGTATAGATGCCATAGGATCACCGTCACATATATTACTACTAACTAAAAGTTATATATCTTATACTTTAAAAATATTTAATATAATTAAATATTTTCAGTCTAGACTAGATTCTTAAACCGCTATTCACAAGGGGCTAATCCCACCATATCACTAGAGATTTTATCTCAAGACTCGATAAGTACATTAGGTTACTTAAAGCCTCATACTACAATTATAGTTAAGATACAATAACTATACTTGTAGAAGCTTAAATTTAGAGAGTAGAATAGTAAGATTTCACTTATCTCACTACTCACAGGTCTTAAGCTAGGAATTCAATTATATTAGGTTATAGAAGTGTTTATAGGATTCTATGTGTTAAACCGTATTGGTTTTTATCCTTTTTACTCTTGGTTTGAATATTGAATCTCTTCTAGTTTCTGCTAGCTTAAAACTAAGTTCTACTAATTTCTTAATTGTTTCATCTACTATCCTATAATAGACATTTCTTCCTGATTTTCTCGATGTTACTAGTCCTAGTCTTTTAACTAAACTTATATGATACGATACTAGGTTATCGGGTTTCCCTAGTACTTCAGCAATCTCTCTCACAGTAGCCTCATTCCTTCTAGCTAAATACATGAATATAAGTAGTCTCGTGGGATCTGAGAGTAGTTTAAATAACTCACTAGCATAGCTTAATACCTGTAATAGTCTATCAGGGTTATCCAAACTATATCCCCAACTCTATTCCTACTATATTTAAAACTAGATTTCTATCTTATTAAATCTTCTTCATATTCTAAGCTCTCTATCTTTTTAACTCTCTTATAGAAATGTATTGCTTATAAGAAGAATTAGCTAACATGATTTAGCCTAATGCAACTGTTTTGGGTTTTATAGTTGTTTATATTAGTTAATATCGTTCTCCGACTATGTCCCCGTGTATAGAGAAAATTTTATAATTATAACCTACCTCTATCCATCTTAATGTAGAGAAGCTACCCAGTGAAGGATAGAGAGCTTATAGACACGGAGAATAAAAGCTCTTCCTAAGAGTTGCCCGTACGAATACTCAAGATGTAGGGTGCCCGGGGTCATACTAAAAGTACCCTAGGGGTAATGCAATCCCAATACCAATGTGGAGAACCAGGAGATGAGGCAATGAACTTATATCAGATCTGAACCTTTCTCTCACATTAATATTTTTGTAAATTCCAGTTAATCAGGGATCTATATAGGTGATATCATTACAGTATTAGATTATGGTGTGATAAGGACTAGAAGTGTTAAGATTAGAAGTCTAGAGTCTTAGACCTTAACATCGATATTAATCGTTTTAGGGATGCTAGTATTTCTGGGGGTACGTGGGGTTATTGAGGGTTGATTATAGCCTAGACTATCCTAGTTATCTAGCCTAACCTATGTTACCTTATTTACTAGAATATTGTTATTTTCCCTTCTATTATCATTTTAGTGTAGTCTCTTATTTTATCTAGTTTCTCGTTGGCAATACTCTCAGCTTCTCTCTTTATATCAGTTGTTAGATTATATCCTTTAGTCATCTTTATCTTTATGTTTGCCATATGGGGTTTATCTATTTCCTTCCCTATCTGGCTTAGGAGGCTAACATATACTGTTGATACTTCTCTATCAGATAGCTTAGTGTATATAGTGTTGGCTATGTCTCTAGCTACTACATTGTAAACTTTACCTACATGGCTTACTGGGTTTTTGCCTGCAGTAGCTTCTAGGCTCATTGGCCTAAATGGTGTTATGAGACCATTAACCCTATTACCTCTACCTGTTGCTCCATCATCTCCATGTTCTGCACTGGTCCCAGTTACTGTTAGATAAGCTATATTCTTCTCCCTAATATCACCAGTATTAATATATACTTCAACATCATAGTTTGAAGCTATCCTACTAGCTAGGTTTAAAACTTCTTCCTTAACTTGCTCTTTAATAGCCCAGTATTCCCCAATATCTTGTATTAAGCTACTAATCATAGCTGCAGCTATAGTTAAAGAGATATGTTTACCATTACGTAAGCCCATAACTTTAACATCTTCACCAACCATTGGATACTTAGCCTTAAAACTCCTACTATTCAGGAATCTCTCAGTCTCATATACAAGTCTCTCAAGCAGAGATAGGGGGGCGAAGCTTAAGCCTACACTAGTATCATTAGCTAATGGTATATCAGTCTCAGCTTCAACAATAGACTTTAAGTCTACACTACCCCTACCAACCTTATAATCTACTATAACATGGATGTTAGGATTAAGGAATCTAAAATTATCCACCAACCATTTCTTAGCGGAGTCCATGATTATAGAACCGAAAGGTATAGGCTTAACTCCTGTAGGCGTATAGACCTCTGTTGTAAGCCTACCAGATACTATAATGTATATAGGCTGTAATACTATACCTCCGCCAAACCATGGATTACTCTGACCCCCAACTAAGAGAACCTTATCAACATTATGATGAAGTATTCTACCAAAATTCTCTAGGTAGTAGGTGCTGAGACCTCTACTAACAGCCTCAGCTACAGCGTCACATATATAGTCTGGGTGCCCTAAACCCTTCCTCTCAACAATTTCAACATCAAACTCCTCAACATCTGGGAATTTAGATTCCTCAACAACTATATTCCTCAACTAACTCCACCTACTATTACAAATCTATGATAATAAAGGCTCTTAAATAATTTTATATTCTCAGAACTAGCTCTAGTACTGGTTACTAGCATTGAGAGAGTATTATTTTGAGGATTTACAAGTAGGCTATAGGTATAGCAGCCCCTACGGGAGGACTATAACAGAAGCTGATAACATATGGTTCACACTCTTAACAAATAACGTTAACCCTATACACTTTGATAAGAAGTATGTAGAGGAGAATTATAGCGGCCCCCCATTCCATGGTAGGCTAGCGGTTAACGGGTTATTAACATTATCTATAGCAGTTGGTCTTACAACAGAACTCTCTGCTAAGGGATTCATGCTAGGTATCAGTAATGTTAAGTTTATTAAACCCGTATTCCATGGTGATACCATAAGAGTAGAGTGTGAAGTTATAGAAGCTAGAGAGTCTAAGAGTTTAGAGTGCTATGGTATTGTTAAGCTTAGAGGCTACGCATACAACCAGTATAGTGAGATTGTTTTAGAGTTTGAGAGGACAATAGCTGTACCTAAGAGAGAGTGTAAGAAGCGTGATACGTAGCTTACTCTACGTTCCAGCTAACTCAGAGAAGAAGATTAGGAAGGCTCCACAGATTAGAGCTGACGCTATAGTATTCGACTTAGAAGATGCTGTACCAGAAGCTGAGAAAGATAATGCTAGAAGACTACTCGAGAGTATACTATCTGAGAGCTCATATAGAGAGCAGTTGAGGAGCACGAAGAGAGTATGTCTTAGAGTTAATAGCATGTATACCCGAAACTTCTACTGGGATATCCTAATAGTCTATAATCTTGATCCTATAGATTGTATTATTATACCGAAGGCTGAGACCGACTTATCATTCATATATAAAGCTACCGGTAGAACACTCATGGCTATCGTAGAGACAGCTAGAGGATTTACGAGGATTGAATCAATAGCCTCATCTGAAGGCTTAGACTCTCTAATACTTGGAGTTGCAGACTTAGCTCTAAGTGTTGGGGGATCACTAGAGTCTTATGAGAGGAATACTTATATTAGAACGAAGCTTGTACTAGCCGCTAAAGCATACGGTCTCCAAGCCATAGATAAAGTATACTTTAACATAGATGATATTGAGGGATTTAAACGTGAAGCTCTAGAGGCTAAAGCCCTAGGATATAATGGTAAACAAGTCATACACCCTAACCAGGTTAGCATAGCTAATGAGGTGTTTAAGCCTACAAGAGAAGAAATAGAGTGGGCTAAAAAAGTTGTAGACGCATATGAGAAAGCTATTAGAGAAGGTCTAGGAGCCATAAGGCTAGAGGGTAGACTCGTAGACTATGTCCATTACAGGTTAGCTAAGAGAATCCTTGAATCAGCTAGCTAAGAGTATTAAGAGGGGTAGACTACATATAGAGGATTATGTGGATGGATAGTATTCATGTGTTTTAAGAAACATCTACGATACTCTTATTAATTCTAGGAGCTTCTCCAAGTACAATCTTTAAGCCCTCATAGCCGGTGACGGGTAAATCACATACTCTATTCTTACACACATAAATTGTAGGTTTACCGCCTAACGCTATCATACTCTTAGTGTACTTTGCTAGATCTCGTAGCTTAGATGATTGACTTTTAAGTAGGAGTACTATACTATTAGGTCTATATCGTGAATTTATATCACTTATTATACTCTCTACTTCGCTACTAAGACTATCTACTGCTATGACGATCTCATAGCTAGGTCCTATTATGTAATCTAGGGTTGATAGCGTGAATGTAAATGATGACGGAGTACTCTTAATAAGCCCACCAATTGATCTAATAGATTTCTCAGCTATATGTTCATATCTAGGTTCACCAGTATATCTTGATGCTCTTACTAGTACATAGGATGCTACTGAGTAGCTTGATGGTATCATGCTGTCATGTGGGTCGATGACGTCTGATGTTAAGCCACTCTTAGACTTAAATCTAAATATGCTACTAGATTCAACCCAGAAATTCTCTATTATAGAATCTACTATGTTTAGTGAGAGCTCTAGCCATTTCTCATTAAAATTAGACTCGTAGAGCTCCATTAAACCCCATGCTAGATAGCTGTAATCACTTAGATAACCATCTATATAAGCTTCCCCGTCTATAAAGCTGTGATATAATCTGTTATCTAGCATCATATTAGACTCTATGAATCTCGCTAGACTCTCAGCCATATCTAACGCCTTCTCTACTCTAAATGCCTGGTATGCTTTAGCTAAGCCAGCCATCATTAAGCCATTCCAGTCAGTTAGAATCTTATAGTCTACCTCTGGTTTAGGCTTAGAGCTCCTAGCCTTTAATAGTCTTATTGATAACTTATCAATGTAATCTAATAGCTCTCCTAAGCTTAAACCATGAATACTGGCTACTTCTCTTAGAGGTAACCCTATATAGAGTATATTCCTACCATTAAACCTACCTGTATGCTCCTCCTTATAGTTCCCTCTGTCTGATAAGTTGAATAGCCTAGCTATAATCCTATAATCATCATCTCCAACAATAGACTTTAACTCACTAGTAGTCCACGTATAGTATAGACCCTCCATGCCCCCGCTTTCAGCACTAATAGCAGAGTAGAATCCTCCACTCTTATCTCTCATCTCGCGATTTACGAAATCTATAAGCTTTAGGGATACCCACCTATATGTTTCATCACTACACACCTTATATGCATCTGATAAAACATATAGTAGGAGAGCTTGATCGTAGAGCATCTTCTCGAAATGTGGTAAGAGCCACCTAGAATCTACAGAGTACCTATGAAATCCTCCCCCTATAATATCATGTATGCCACCAGTAATCATGTAATCTAGAGTTCTAAAAACCATCTTAGCTGCTTCCAAATCCCTACTCCTAGCCCAATACCTTAAGAGGAACATTAAGATGTGGGGTAGCGGGAACTTTGGAGCCCTCCCGAAACCCCCATAGGCCGGGTCATAGGAATTATATAGTTCTAAGTAGGCTAAATTAATCACATCAATAGATAGTATATCTTCAGGTCTAGGAGACCATATCATCTTTAAGGAGCCTATAGCTTCTCTAGCTACGCTCTCAGCATTACTCCTCTCAGAGCTATACCAAACATTAGCTAGCTGTGCTAGAATCCATATTAAATCATCTCTCCTAACATAAGTCATAACATAGAATGGCTCGCCGCTAGGCGTAGCTATAATATTCAGAGGCCAACCGCACCTACCTATAGTAGCCATACAGTAAGTCATATAGAAGGAGTCAACATCAGGATACTCCTCTCTATCAACCTTAACTGGGATAAAATACTCGTTAATAACTCTAGCAACCTCTAAGTCACTAAAAGACTCCCTAGCCATAACATGACACCAGTGGCACGTAGAATACCCTATAGATATAAATAAGGGCTTCCCCGAAGCTCTAGCCTCTTCTAAAACCTCTACACTCCAAGGTCTCCAATCAACAGGATTACAGGTATGTTGCAACAAGTATGGACTCTTAGAATTAATAAGCCTATTAGGCTTAACGCAACTAGTATCAACCATTGATTACACCATTAAACACTTAAACTCAGTAAAGCAATAGATTAATAAGCCTTATAAAGCAAACTTTATACTAAAAGCAAATCATAACCTAAACCAGGTTATAATATCAAACTCGATTACATTACCAGAGCCCAGTTGCAACTATAAAAACATAACAGCTACAAGGGGCATTTTTCATATATTAAATTTATTAAGGTGCTACTATGTATTCATAGTCCTAGTTTATATAATTTAGTGGATAGCTCCTTAATCTAAATAATTTAGCATTATTTAAGGCTTAAAGTCCCCTACTCTCCCTTCCTGGTGTATATTGTTGAGTCTAGATGTTAGATCTAAGATTAGCATATTAGTGGATTATGTATACTTAGATAATGCGAGTTCTGGCCCACTACCTAGTCCTGTTGTTAACAGTGTATCACGGTTTATTAGGTTATGGGAGTCTAGGGGTGAGCCTTGGGATGAGGGTTTAGATAGTATCCTTAATGTTAGGGTCTTATTCTCTAGGCTTGTTAATGTTAGTTCTGATGAGGTTGTGTGTTTCCCAGGTGTTACCTATGGTTTAGGTTATATAATATCATCTCTAGAGGTGAAGCGTGACTCTAACATCGTTGTTAGTAGCCTCAACTTCCCAACTAGTATAATCATTGCTAGATCTATGGCTAGTAGAGGGCTTGTTAGGGAGGTTAGAGTTGCTACATCTACTAATGGCGATATTGATTTGAGTGTATATGAGAAGCTTATTGATGATAATACTAGTATTGTCCTAGTAGATCATGTAGGCTGGCTCTCCGGGCACGTTACTGATTTGAGAGAGATTGCTAGAATAGCTCATAGCCACGGTGCTATAATAGTGAGTGACGCATTCCACTCTATAGGCGTCCTCCCAGTTGATGCTAAGAGTCTAGATGTAGATATACTAATAACGGGATCTTATAAGTGGCTTATGAGCATACATGGAGCAGCAGTAGCATATATTAGGAGGGAAATACTCCAATCAATAAACCCGGCATTCTCTGGTTGGCTATCAGTAGAAGACTCAGTTATTCAAAGGAAAATTAGGGGGGAGTACGAGTTCTCTAGACCAATAGATACATCTAAACTAGAGCTATCGAGAGATCCGACAAGGCTAGAACCTGGGACACTACCGCTAATATCATTTGTAGCATTAGAAGAGGCATTAAGATTCATTATAGAGAATGACGCGCCAGGTAAATATAGTAATCATACTTGGAGGCTAGCTGAGTACTTAGCAGAAGAACTAGAAAACATGGGATTACAGCTATACACACCTAGAGAAAACCACTCAGCAATAATAACATTCAAACATAAAAACCCTGAGAGTATAGTTAGAGAGTTAGAGAAATATAAGATTAGAGTAGCTGCAAGACCCAGCCTGGTAAGAGTATCGCCGCACTTCTATAATAATAAAGACGATATAGATAAGCTAATTGAAAAACTAGCGGGTATAGTAAGGAGATTATAATCTAGAATTCCTACATGCTTAACTAAAACTTTTCAACAGCATATACTACCACCTATATGGTTATCTCATTATTTTTCATGGTTAAGTTGGGATAAAGCTAGCAACTATTATATATACTGTGTTATTTAAGGATCTCTAATATTGAGTTTATAGGGTTCAACTTATGAGTGAAGATTTGAAAGTTGAGTATACGTCTACAGTATTCTTTGTTAGGTTTAATGATGGTAGTAAGGCTTTCCTGAGGTATAATATCGAGGGGGATAAGATATTTCTAATTGAAACTTATACTCCACCACAACATAGAGGTAAAGGTGTAGCTAGACTCATGGTAGAGAAGGCTATAGAAATTGCTACTAATAATAACCTAAAAATAGTCCCTATATGCTCCTACTCAGTATACTATTTCCTAAAGAATCCAGAAAAGAAGTTCATGCTAGCAGAGCCTTATAATAAAATGAGTGAGCAAGAACTCAAAAAATACTATGAAGAAAGACTACAAGCAGAAAAGGCTAAAGGGCAAGCTTAAATATCAAGGCAATCCACATGCATTCATAAATAGAATACTTCATTTACAAAATTATACTTAAACTATTATCCTAAAAATATTAGGTTTGAGTTAATGGATATATTGCTGGAGAGGTGACCTAATTGTCTTTCGGCCCATTCAGCTCAGGAGAACTACTAATAATACTGTTAATCTTACTTATACTATTAGGCCCCGGAAAGCTACCCCAACTAGCTAGAGCTCTAGGAGAGTCTGTAAGAGAGTTTAGAAAAGCTCTAAGTGGGGAGATAGAGAGAGAAGAGAAAAAGAAGAGTGAGAATAAGACGAACTAAATTAATCATAATAGAGTAAAGTCTTAGGATACTCTATTTACTCGTAGTAACTAATAATAGCGCTGTGGATGCGCAGTAGAAAGTCCTTAGTATTATATGTAATAATACAAATAATTACCTCACTTAGAATCACTACCCTTGGCTGTTTTTTGATTTCTTAGGAGATGTTTATAAGCGTTGTTTTGGTTATTTTTATTGGAGTTAGTTCATGTCTGAGAAGCTGTTGAGACCTAGGGAGGTTTGTAGAAGGCTTGGTATTAGCTACCCTACTCTTCGTAGATGGATTGAATCAGGCTACGTGAAGGCTATTAGAACTATTGGGGGCAAGTACAGAGTCCCTGAGAGTGAAGTCATGAGAATTCTTGAGTTACGTGCTAAGGAGACTAGGGCTGCTGTGTATGCTAGAGTGTCTTCGCATAACCAGAGGGAAAGTCTCGAGATGCAGGTTAGACATCTGCTAGAGTACTGTGCATCTAAAGGTTACAGGGTAGTTGAGGTTTTAACTGATATCGCGTCTGGGCTGAGAACAGATAGGAGGGGTTTGATAAAACTATTCGAGCTAGTTACCTCTAAGCAAGTGGAGGTCGTAGTTGTAACCTATAGGGATAAATTGACTAAGTATGGCTATGAGTATTTAGAGTACTTCTTCAACCAGTACGGTGCAAGAATAGAGGCTGTCTTCGGCGAAGAGCCTAGAGATGCTCGACTAGAGCTCATAGAGGACTTGGTAGAGATCATCACATATTTCGCTAGCAGGCTGTATGGTATGAGGAGCTATAAAAAGAAGAAGTTAGTTGAAGGATTTAAAAAGCTTATTAAGGAAGTGGAGGAGAGTGGAGAGAACAACAGTAACTAGAACTATTGTAGTTAAGTCTGGGAAGCTACCGCGAAGAGTCTTCAGGGTACTTGTATAGCTTGAGGGAATATATAGAAACATGGTTATTCAACTATTACTCTATGCTATTAGAAGAAATATAACATCATCCACTAAGCTTAAAACAGTAAAATATAGAGAGCTGAGGAGCGTCTACCCAAACATATCATCACACTATGTATATATAGAATGCCAAGATACCTCTATGAGAGTAAAGAGCTTCTTAAAGCTAAAGAAGAATGGCTTAACGAATAGAGAGTACTCGGAGGTTAGAAGCGTATCAACTTGATTTAATGCATAGAGATGTTACTGCATGCTTTAACCTTCACCTCAAAGCTCTGAGTGGTGATAGGAGCATTAATCTAAGCCACACAGAGTTTAAACTAGATGGGAGCAGCGGTGCCGTTAGACTCAACAGCTACCCATGAACCCACACGGATACCTAAATCCACGTGGGCAAGGCGGGGAAAACTAGATGTGAAAGTGATTGGAATGAGCATTTAGGAACAAACGGTATCTTCTAGGAGAATTAGAGTTAGTTGTTTTAGAGTTGATGAGTCTCTAGATGATCCTATAACTTTGACTTTATAGTTTTTAGGTATTCTATTTATAAATTCTTTTATTTCTCCATGTACTTCTATAAGCCAGACTTTAGCACTACTAATATGATTACTATTAAGTGTAAATTCGCATCCTTCACAGTCTACTTTAACTACGTCATAGCCTTCAGATAGTATCTCTTCCCATGTTATGCCTTCTTTCTCTACTCTAGTAATAGTTCCGTTATCCCAGTTAACTATATAGCATGCTTCCCCAGCACACCTCTCATCAATTGTAGACTTAACATTATTAATCTTCATGTTTATACTAAGAAATCTTGAAACTATAGGGTCGGGCTCTATAGCCTTAATATATGATGCGCCATTTCTCCAAGCATATAAGCAGCTATCTCCAACTCCTGCCCCCACATCTAAGTACCTTGCGCCTTTAATATGCTCTCTTAGAGGATTATAGATGTTAAATCTTAGAACCTTAAATACTGAGGCGTATGATGCTTTAAAGAGTATCAACCCATAAGATGTTGAGACTAGCGTAATATCACCACTTCTCCAAATAATTCTCCCAAGCAATAATGTAATTACTAGAAACTTAATAGGTAAAGGGATCTTAAGATATAGCCTATAAGCCGTTAGACCAAGCCTTTGGAGAAATTTAAGCATCTCTAGACGCCTAGTTATAGTATATACTGGGAGCTAATTAAAGGAACTCTATCTTAACGCTATTATGACAATATCCTGTTTTTAAAAGAGATATTTACATGAGAATTAAAAGCTTAAACTATAGTCTTGTTAGTGTGGGATCAAATATTGATTATTACTAACATGGAGTTACGTATTCAGTCTATGTATGTTGAGAGATTTGATGATACCTACAGTTTAATTAGTGGAGGTGTCGAGGAGCCTACTATCCTAGTATTTAGGGGTGTTTGGTCTAAGATTAGGGATTTATATAGGCTATGTGAGGTTGAAGGCTTAAACCCCCTACTCCTGGATTTTATTGATCCGGAATTTGAGTATAGTATGGCTAGGAAAGTCTTTAGCTTAGAGTCTATTGTTAGGGCTAGAGAGTTTAGACTCAAGTACTCTAGGGTTAGTGATGCTCCCGTCAGGTTTTCTCTCGATAGGAGAGTTGATAGGAGGAGTTTAATTACTAGAGGTCCCTTAACAGCTATAGAGTATATAGATAGACCTATTATTGATTCCGACTTATGTAATATTCTCGATAGGTGTGATTTATGTATTAATATGTGCCCATATAATGCCCTCTCTGGGAAGCCTCCAAGTGTTGATTATGTTAAGTGCACTATGTGTGGCTTATGCATCGGTATTTGCCCTATTGAGGCTATAAGTACTCCTAGGGTTGCGAGGGATTCACTAGACTGGTATATTAAGATTCTTAGAGAGCATAGCCTCACTCCAGCATACATCATCATAGCCCAGTATAGTGACTTAGAGTCTCTCTACGACTTAGATATTAGTATAGATGCTCAGCCTACACTAGTATTACCAACTGGTAGAGTTGAAGAATTCTCACCACTATCACTACTAAGAATAGCTTCTAGGGGGTTTAAGCCCGTTATATACGCTAAGATGATTGGGGAAGCATCTAAGCTATATAGTGAATTGATTAATCTAGGGCTCTTAGACGTGGCTAGTAGTATAGGTGAAGTTAATAGAGTGATAGTTAAGCCATTAAAGCTAGTAGATAGGGGGGTTACACCTACACATAGAGGATTCACTAGGACACTACTTGAGGAGCTAACTGAGTATACTAAACTAAGCTTCCCAGGCTACGCTGATATAGTTATAGATGAGGAGCTATGTACACTATGCGAGGTATGTACTAGATACTGCCCTACAGGAGCTCTTAGAGTAGAGAGTAGTAGCAATAAGGTTAGCCTAATATTCTACCCAGATGACTGTATTGGCTGTAGGAAATGCGTATGGGTATGCCCTGAGAATGCTATCAAGAGCATAGACTGGATCTTTAGAGTAGGGTCTGAGAAGAGAGTACTAGCTGAGGATAAGATTGCAAAATGCCGGGAATGCGGTGCTATTATTGGATCTGAGAAGATGATAGCTAGAGTAGAGTCTAGGCTTAGAGAAGCTGGAGTACTACACGCACTAGAAACCCTTAGACTATGCTCTGAGTGTAAGGCTAAGAGAATCTATAGGATATAATCTTTAAGTGTAGTCCTCTTAACCCTCTTAGCTTGTAATTGCTGGTACAGCTTCTTCAAATCTATAATCTTATACTCTAAACCTGAAACCATTAATAGCTTTAAGGCACTCTCTGTTAAAGCTGGAGCTACAAGTATACCTCTAACCACTACACCTCTTACCTTAAAAGCATTAACATATGTTAAAAGCTGTCTAACAGCCTCTTCCCCAGCCTTAACCCTCTTAATCTCCATAACAACAATATTACCTTTACTATCTCTCCCATACAAGTCTATAAAGCCAGGCTCAACAGGCCTCTCAACCTCAATAATAGTCAAACCATCCTCAATCATACTAGGATTCGAGACTATAGCGTCTCTAATCTCATGCTCACTCATATACATCCAGAACTGACCCTCCTCAGGAGATACACCACAACTAATAGAGTACACACTACTACACTCTAAGACAAGAATCTCTCTAGGACTCCTACGTAGGGCTCTCAAGACAAGTAATCCACCCTCTAAACTAACAGCAATACTACTAGTCTCAGGCTGCCAATTCAATGGCTTAAAACCCTTAGGGCTATGAATAATCAAGCTACCATCAGGCTTAATAATAACAACCCTATCACCAACAGTAGACTCACTAGCACCCCTACCCTCATATAGAGCCCTACACAGAGCAAAGAAGACAATCCAAGACCTCCTCTCAAGCTCCCTAACAAGAAAATCTCTAGCCTCAGCTAAACTAGACGGAACAATAGTATAAACTTCCAAGCAACAAACCCCTTTCTATTCCCTTTAGGGAGTTTCTAAAGCTTTATTAGTTTTCCCTAACATTTGATGTTATTACTTTCTATTCCCTTTAGGGAGTTTCTTATTGTCGTCAGACCGCATAGGGTTGTGTATATCATGGCGTTCTTTCTATTCCCTTTAGGGAGTTTCCTAGACAACTAGTTAATATGTTCTACATTCTCGGAATGGACGCCTTTCTATTCCCTTTAGGGAGTTTCTTGTGTCATTCATTGTCAATGACAAATTATATGTCATTGCCTACGCCTTTCTATTCCCTTTAGGGAGTTTCAGCTTATGCTGACAGGTATTGTTACGCTACTAGCCTTGATGTCGACCTTTCTATTCCCTTTAGGGAGTTTCCTACCTGAGGAGCGTATTCTTACAACTGTTTTTAGGCTGAGCAGTCTTTCTATTCCCTTTAGGGAGTTTCAACCTTTTAAGCAAAAGCAAAACTACTCGGTCACTGAATGCTTTCTATTCCCTTTAGGGAGTTTCAAAGATAAGTTAAAAATGATAGTAGAGATATGCATACAAGAAATTCTTTCTATTCCCTTTAGGGAGTTTCATGTTACTGCTTACCCGGTAATACCACCAGGGGGTCCAATTTGCTTTCTATTCCCTTTAGGGAGTTTCTTTACAACAGTTTTGACATACTTACAATCACTTACTTTCTATTCCCTTTAGGGAGTTTCATAAAATCAGACATTACCGGTAAGCCCCAAGAATACACAGCTATTGTTACTTTCTATTCCCTTTAGGGAGTTTCAAAGCTTTTAAGCCTTGGTTTGCATCCTGCTAGGCTTTCTATTCCCTTTAGGGAGTTTCCTTATTTTGATATAGCTGAAATTTGCACAGAAAAAATATTATCAAACCTTTCTATTCCCTTTAGGGAGTTTCCAGGTCGCTCAGAGCATGATCGGCACTGAGAGAGCGAAGCTATTTACTTTCTATTCCCTTTAGGGAGTTTCAGTTTCTGTTTTATACTTTAGGCTCCATGAGAATATGAGGAGGCTGTCAACAACAATGGCTAGAATCTTTCTATTCCCTTTAGGGAGTTTCTTTATTCCGGACAGTGTGGTCTCTGAGGCTCTGGTAGACCTTTCTATTCCCTTTAGGGAGTTTCTTACCTAAAAAAAGTGAGTGTGAGTGAAATGAAACAAGCTTTCTATTCCCTTTAGGGAGTTTCTGTTTTATACTTTAGGCTCCTTCTTAATCTTTCTTATTTCCCCTTTAGGGGCTTTGTC
>Ga0209394_1000077_pt1 | contig 90622 bp, 95 predicted proteins | sample JNZ201metaG_FD_184122 | JGI IMG/M metagenome (GOLD analysis project Ga0209394, IMG submission 184122) | Hot spring microbial communities from Jinze hot spring, China to study Microbial Dark Matter (Phase II) - JNZ 20120812A (SPAdes) (version 3) ...
GAATCCATGCCATCTAAGCCATGCTGCTATGAACATATGTGTAAAAGGCTTAAAGTATAAGCCTCCAACTATCTCATCCCCTACGTTTAGAATCCTAGCTCTAAGATCGAAAACTCTAATCCTACTCCTATCCTCGAGTATAAGTCCAGCTATAGATTGAGGTGTAATCCTGCAACCCCTATAAACTATCGTTATACCCTCACAGTATTCCTCACCTGGTAGCGAGACATTTTCATATCTAGCTAGACGTTTCGATACGTAGACTACGCCATTATCCTCGACCACATCCTCCACAGGTACTACGCCATCAGCGCCAGATGGTAGTAGAGAACCTGTTTCAACTTTGATAGCTGAACCCCTCTCCAATACTATACCTGTATCGAAACCAGGTCTAACAGATATATCGAGAAGCTTAAGAGGTATAGGTGAGATAGGTGATGCAGCTTCTACATCCTCGACTCGTACAGCATATCCATCCATAACTGCTTTAGGTTTAGGTGGAAGTTTGAAGCTTGAGATTACAGTTTCAGCAGAATACCAGCCTAGAGAATCCTCTACAGGTATATCTATCTCACCTGGAGTTTTCAGATAGCCTAAGGCTTCAGATAGTATATCCGAGACTCTATGAAGCTCCCTCAACCCTCCTCAAATCTGCTATATGAATTCTACGATATCTTAAGGTTAACCATTGCTAATCTATAGGAAGGCGTCAGGGTTAGGAGATATATCAAAGCTATCGGTAATATCCCTAGAACATGGATGTATGATCGATGACTTGTATGCTACGTAGACCTTAACATAGGATTTCACGTAACTAGCTCTAGCTCCCTACCGATCATTAACCTAATACCTCTTCTGCTACATTCATCCCTAAGGTACTCCACCACTTCGCTAGGAGCATTAGCTAGAACTAGGATCTTAAGCAAAGCCTTCCTACCAGTATTCTCCTCAGCGGCTTTTATCCTAGCTTCAAGCTTCTCTAACTCTTTTATAGCAGAATCTCTATCCCTTAGGTAGAGTGTAGCTTCACCTACGACTAAAGGATCTTCACAGAATATATCAACCTGGTAAACTGTCCCTCGATATAGAACGAAGCCTCTACCTACGCTAGCATCTGGATAACCCATCTCATCTAATAGAATCTTCACAAATCCACATGCATAATGCTCTATAGTAGCGCCTAAAGCCTCACCTAAAGCTTCGAACGATCCTCTAAGCCTCCTCTGATCCCTCCTCAACTCTCTAACCTCCTCCCATAGCCTATTCTGCCCCTCCCACAGCTTCTCTTGGGTTTCTCTAAGAGCTTTAACCTCCTCCCATAGCCTATTCTGCCCTTCCCATAGCTTCTCTTGACCCTCTCTCAACGCCCTAACCTCCTCCCACAGCTTCTCTTGGGTTTCTCTAAGAGCTTTAACCTCCTCCCATAGCCTATTCTGCCCTTCCCATAGCTTCTCTTGGCCCTCCCTCAACTCTCTAACCTCCTCCCATAGCCTATTCTGCCCCTCCCACAGCTTCTCTTGGTTTTCTCTAAGAGCTTTAACCTCCTCCCATAGCCTATTCTGGTTCTCCCACAGCCTATGGATTTCGCTCCAAATCTTGGTTTGCTCTTCGTAGAGGTTTAATATGTGTGTCTCTATGGAGTCTAATCTCTTGATGATCTCCGATAATCCTAGATAGCCTGCGACGGCGTAGCGGAATTCTAGATCCTTATCTAGAGCTTCTAAGAATCTAAGCTTCTCTTCTCTAGAGAGGGCTTCCACCATACCTAGCATAATAGAGTTGTTATAGCCATGTTAATAAACATCTCTCTACTACACTACATGATGGTTTCTCGTATACATGCTATAGCTATCCTATTTCATGGAAAGATTTATAAATATTGTATGAATTTATGGCTGGATAGCTTATGTCGTCTATAGGTTTCGGTATCCATCTACCCACTCATGGAAGATATAGCTATAGGGATATAGTGGAGGTTTCTATAGCTGCTGATAGGCTTGGCTTCGATACTTTATGGGTTGGTGATCACTTCTACCTACCGAGGAGATTCTATGAGGGGACTGGTGGTGATCCGAGTAAGCCTGATAAACTTGATGCATGGACTCTTCTATCGGCTATAGCTTGCTATACGGAGAGGATAAGGCTTGGCCCTAGGGTTTCACCTCTTCCATTCTATAATCCTGGTAGATTAGCTAAGATGGTTGCCACCGTGGATATAATCTCTGGTGGACGTGTAAATTTCGGTATCGGAGCTGGATGGTTTAGAAGAGAAGCTATATCGTATGGTGTAGGTTGGGGTAGTCATGAAGAGCGTATATCAAGGATGATAGAAGCTTTAGAAATAATAGTTAAGCTATGGGTATCAGATAGTAGTGTAACATATCAAGGTAGATACTATTCTGTAGTTAAAGCACCGTTCTGGCCTAAACCGTTGCAGAAGCCTTATCCACCAGTATGGGTTGGTGGTTCATCAGATCGGATAATAGAGGTAGCCGTAAGGTATGGTGTAGGGATTCTACCCATGTCGAATACATCTATAGATAGGTTTAGGGATCTAGTACGTAGGGTATCGGAGGCGTCTAGGGGTAGGGTTATAAGTATAGTACCATCGTTTACCTATCCAGATGGTTTAGGTAGAAAGCTGTCTGAGTGGAGATCTAAGATCGATGAGTATATCGAAGCAGGTGCAGATGGTATTATAATAGATTTCTCGATGACGAATGTTCCGTTAGGGGAGGCTGTATCTATGTTGAGAGAGTTTTCAGCATCCATATTTCCAGAGTATAGGTCTACCTCGTATAGTCTATAATGGTGCGGGGTAGCTGTATGTAAGTCTCTGTGAACTGGGTTATGTTTTAGAATACTATGGTTAGCTTATAGCTTAGATGTGGGTTAACCTTTGTGAAAGATGTTACATCGATTTTGATTTTTAACCAGAAACTTTAATAATTAGATATTCTCAATGTTTATAAAGAGTATGATTGACTATGCGCTCTAAGATGAAATTGAGGTTGAGTCAATCTGAACCTGTATCGGTAGTTATCCTTACAGGTGTGGTTTTAGCTATAGCTTTAGCTGTCTACGGTTATTTCGCATCTCAAGCTGCTATATCCAGCTATAATCAGAGTATACAGAGTGAGCTAGCTAGGCTAAGGTTTAACACGGTTATAGATGAGCTATACTTCAATAAAACAGATCACTTCATATTTGTTAAGAGGTTGGATACGAGTAGTGCTAGGATAATGTTCTCTCTGGTAGTGGGTGAGTACTATAGCGATACGCTACTAGTGTATAAGGATCTATCTAGTCAACCTGGATGTCGTATACTCCTACTTAAGGGTGATGGAGGTATGTATAGACCCTACTCTCCCTCCGCTTCTCTAATACCTTTAGCAAGGGTTTATCCATCGGTGGATAAGCCGCCGCTCTATACAGGATATACTCAGGCGGTTACGGTATACGAGGTGTGGGCTGAACCTAGTCCATCAGGCTGTAGTATACTTCTCGATGCTAAGATAGGGGTTCTGATTGATAAAGGGTATCCTATCCTTATGATACTAGAATCTATAGGTGATAAGTATTATATAGTGGATAGCCTGCAACTTAGAGGTGTATAAGTATGGGTGGGGTTGGATATTTGAAAGGTAGGAAGGGTCAGGCAGCTGTGATAGGAGGTATAATAATAATATCTCTAGTATTCAGTATAGTTCTGCCGCTTATACTTTTGTATCAGAGGGCGGCGGAGTATACGTCAAGTCAAGCGATAGTAGAATTGAATTTCATAAACGAAAAGCTTAGGGAAAGCTTATCTGTTAAAGGATCTGAGGATGCTTCAACTATAACAGTGAATAATACAGGATCGACAACTGTAACGCTTACTAGGTTATGGCTTATAAGAGAAGGGAGGATAGAGTATATAGTAGATCTTATACCACCGAATAGTATAGTGCTAGGTTTAAGTGTTGATGGGAGGGCTCCGGATAGGCTTCCACCAATGTTGAAGCCGGGTTCTGTACTTAAGATAGATCTAGCTAGTCTTGCAAACCCGGATCAGATATACTTCTATTTAGAGTCGGATAGAGGTGTTCTGCATCCGAGAGAGAAAGCTGAGCCGTTAAAACCGCCTAAAACAGAGATAGAAACTATAGTAAGGAGGGAGGTTGTAGAATACTTAGCTGAAACGCAATTCGGACCTATGACTCTCTGGTTCTATTCCTTCACATATTATGATGTCTCTAAATCAGGTGATAGATTGTTAAAGTATCCGGATGGCGGGCTTCCCGGGTTTGAGGTTCCATCAGGTAGTTTGATAGCTTTCACTATAAATGTTACGAATTATGATCCGCGAGGAAGAACGCTTATTATAACACGGGGTTCGTATATGAAGCTTTATCATGAAAAGCTCGGTATAGGTAATTACATATTGTTTAGTATAAAGAATGTGAGTAGTAGTGGATATATATTGGATTTCGATAGGTTAGAAGTGAGATATGGGCAGAGTGTAACCCTTGTATTCGTCGGGGAGAGTAAAACTCCTAGTAGTGGATCTGGCTATGTTACGATAGTTATTGAAGGACAGTTTAGCGATGGTATGCCTCTGGTGCAGAATATCCCAGCTATAGGTATAAGGACTAAGTAGTGGATTTATAGTTTTATTGTCTAGTTTCTGTATTATCTTTTAATGTTATTCTATCTATGAGTGTTTGTATCGATGATTCGAATGCTGCGTATAGGGTTTTCCCTGCATCGTATAGTAGTATTAGGGAGAATATGAATACTGTTATGGTTAACGCTATGTTTATCCATCCTCCTATTCTCGGTATGGATGTTATTAGTGGTGTAGCTATGGATAGCGCTATAGCTGCTAGGAATACTATCGATATCTCTTTTAATGCTCTGATTATCGATGGGCTTTTTTCAGGGTTGAATCCGGGTATGCGTTTTAGTAGGGTGTTAGATGCTATATCTACTAGTCTTATGAGATCTAGTATGATTCTTAGAGCTATGAAGAATAGTATGACTGTTATCATAACTGTTATAGCTGTTATGAATGTGAATCCTTCATGCGGTATGAGTCTTAGTATCGATTGTATGTTTATGTTTAGGAAGCTTAGGGCTAGCATTATGAGGGCTATTACTCCTATATTTGCTAGTATTCTTAGTATTCTTCCTTCAACCTCCCTCCTCAATCTTCGGTAACCCTCCTAGTTCTATGAAGCTATCCACTTCTATAAGTGTCTATATCTGCTTTGCTATCCATTTCTATATCCATAGATTAGCTTTTATAGATTTTCTCTGTTATCGGTATAGCGGTTTAGTGGTTATGACTGGATCTAGGTTTGAGAGATCTGGGGAGCGTGTGTTGAAGGCTTTGTATAGGAGGGTTCTCCTATCATCTTTTGGATCTGGGTTTGTAAGCCCGTTTATATCTATCTATGCAGCTCAGCTTGGAGCTACGCCTACGGAGTTGGGTTTTGTTCAAGCTGTAAACTCTGTTTCTCCTAGTATAGCTCAGATACCTTGGGGTTTCGTTGTGGATAGGGTTAAGCGTTGTACACTTTTTATAGCTCTCGGTACTCTGCTATACGGGTTTATTCTTCTACTATTGATCTTTGCTAGCGATATGTTAAGCTTCATACTGGTTGTGTTATCTGCTTATGTACTTCTAGCTATGGCTGCTCCTGCTTCGAATTATCTTCTAGGTGAGTATTCTAGCGGATCTGATCGTGGTAGGGTTATGGCTAGGCTTAACGCTATGGCTTCTATAGGTAGTATGCCTGCGACTATTCTATCCGGGTATATCATCTATAGGGTTGGCGGGTCTGTGGGGGAGATGTATCGTATACCTTTAATCCTATGTTTCGTATTTAATCTAGCTGCGGCTTTAGCTATCTTTAAGGTTGGGGAGGAGCCTATCCGTGGGTTTTACTCATTCTCTATTAGGGATTGGGTTAAGGCTTTGAAATCTAATAGGTATTTTAAAAGGCTTTGTATACTTTCTACGTTTCAAGGCTTCTCTATGGGTTTAAGCTGGCCTCTATTTACGTTAACTATAGTTAGGGTTGTTAGAGCTGATATGTTTCAGGTATCGCTTCTAAGTGTTGTTAGTGCTTCTACAGCTATAATTGTACGTAGGTTTACCGGTAGGCTTGCTGATAGAGCTGGGCGTAAGCCTCTCATAGTCTTGGGTAGGGTTGGCTTATTCCTGATACCTCTCATATATGCTATAGCTCGCTCTATCTATGAGCTTATAGTAGTGAACTTTGTGATAGGTATACTAACCGCTGCTTCTGATGTAGCTTTATCCGCATACCTACTCGATATATCGCCTAGGGGTATGAGAGGATCCTATACAAGCTTATACAACGCTATAGCTGGATCATCATCCTTCATAGGATCTACGGTAGGAGGATACCTGCTAGATCAGCTTACAGGCTTAGGCTACGGATTCCATGAAGCTATGACTATAATGTATACGGTATCCATAATCGGTAGGCTAGCTTCAGGAATACTATACCTGACGATAGAGGAGCCCTACAAGTATCCGGCTAGATTCGAAGAGGAGTTGAAACGTATATTCGAAGAGGAGTTGGAGGCTGTAGAAAAGAGGATCGTAGAGTATAGGAGGATAGAGGATGAGGATCTAGAATGGTTTGAGAAACTATCAGGATCCAAACCCTAGATAAACGATCTATATACAGATCTATGGATAGGCTATGGATGGGAGCCATAGGGGAAATTATGGAAAAACCAGAGGGGGCCCTCCTAGAATATACTAAACCTCAACTACAACCTTAAATCCTCCTAAAATAATCTAGCGATCTAGGTATGTGTAATCTAAGCTTTAACGAAGCTAAGAGGATGGTTAGAGAACTAGTGGAAGCTAAGGGTTTCCCTAACGATGAACCTGCTCTAACCCAGAAGCTTCTATGGGCTTTCGTAGAGCTAGGTGAAGCTGCTGATGCTTATAAGAAGGGTATGGATTGGCTTAAGGTATGCGAAGAGCTTATCGATACCATATTCTACATCCTAGATTTCATAGGCTTGGTGGAGAAGACTCAGGGTATCGAGATAGATGTAGATAGGTTATTCATAGATAAGTGGAGGATGAATATGGAGCGTCCTAGACGCTACGGTCAGGTTAGGGGTTGATAACTTCTTAAACCAAGGGATACTAGTATACTACATCCTGAGCATATATCAGATATCGATGGATCCCCGCATAACCTACATCTCCTAAGCTCAACCTCTGGTAGATTCTCTTCTATAACCGATCTTATACTATCCCACATCCTAACCACAGTGAATTTTATACCTGGATGCTTATCCTCCATGATATTAAGGAACATCCTAACATCGCTTCTAAGAGATACACCCCTATAGGGGCATGGCTCGGATTGAAACTCTATACCCTCAAGGTAGGCGTATAACGCTATCTCCTTCTCAGGTATCTCTCTAAGAGGCTTTATCCTCTGTACAAACCCCTTCCTATAATCTGTTACAGGCTTGGTACGTACTAGCCTGAATAGATCTCCATGTAGTATATTCACTATGAATGTTTGAGCTTCATCATCTAGGTTATGAGCTGTAGCAAGCTTATCCACACCTATCCTAGATGCCGTATAGTTTAGAGCTTTACGCCTCAATACCCCGCATATACTGCATGGTGTAAGCTTCAACCCCCTCCTACCAGCCTCCTCAACCATAGAATCTAGGGTTGAACCATACAGTTCTTCAAAGGATACTACTATATGCTCAACTCCTAGTCTAGATGCTTCTCTAGATGCTAGCTCTATAGATCCGCTCCTATATCCTTCTATACCTTCATCGATAGTTATAGCGTATAGCTTAGCTTTAGGGAAGCTCTTCTCTATCTTCGCTAGTATTCTTAGGAGTGTTAAACTATCCTTTCCACCAGATACCCCTACCGCTATCCTATCATCTATATCCAGCATCCTATATCTTCTGATAGTAGATCTAACCTTATCCTCTATAGATGATACGAAGTGTCTAGCACAGTATACCTCTCCAGAGTATACTCTCCGATATACAGCCTCCCCTCCGCATCTAATACACTTCAAGGCTTCACCGTTATCAAGTATCCTATCCTAGTAACCGTTAAACCTATATTCGATACGAGTAGTATAAGCATAAGTATATTCATAGATATCCTGATAATCCTTCCAGTATCACCGCCGAGATGTAGGAAGCTGAGTATATAACCTTCACCATCTAGAGGGTATAGTGGAAGCATATTGAATAATGCTAGGCTTATATTCACTAAGTATAACCCAGCTAGGAGTATGGAGATGTAGAAGTTTAGCGGAGCTATATCCAAGCCTAGAAGCCTCCTATATGGTTGAGAGTATAGCCTTACACCTATGCCATAGCTTAGATCTCTAGAAACCTTCACAGTATAGGATCCGGTACTAGTATATATGGTTACGTAACTATCGATCCTACCTCTAAGATAATCCATAAACTCTCTTATACTAGTCATCTTCACGCCATCTACAGAATATACAACCGTCCACCGATCAACACCTAGACTCCTCAATGGACTACTAGATTCTACCTCAGCGATTATAAGTCCTTCAGGAGCTGTGAATAACGTAGAGTAGAGGATTATGGATGCTATACCTAGCATAAGGTTAGCTAACGAACCAGCTCCTAGTATACGTCTCCGAATCCTCCTATCAGCTCTACTATAGGATTCCTCCTCAGGTTCGACGAATGCTCCTAGGAATAGTAGAGCTAGGAATATGCCTGCGCTCTTCACAGGTATATTCTCGATCTTCATCACAACTCCATGAGCTAACTCATGTATGAGCATAGCTATAGCTACAGGTATAAGGAGGTATAGAAATAGCTCTATATCCACAGTTACCCCAGGTAGGAATGGTAGTATCGGGCTAGGCTCCCCTCCAGGTACTATGAAGCTTGCTAGATTCCATGATAGGAATATCATAGCTGATACTGATAGAGGTATACCTATATACTCTCCTATCCTACCGTATACTATCCAGAACATCTTAGAGGTAGCTGCTAATCTATCGAGTAGTTTTATAGCCTTCTCCGTCTTCAACATTATGTATACCGGTCCTACTTCCAACCCGTATCTAGATAGATCTATCCTTCTAGATACGATGTATAGTAGCGATAGCATCAGAGCTGATAGGATTAGTATCGGTAATCCATCCATACCTATTCACTCCTCATATATCGATGACCTAATCTTCCTTCTAACAGCCGGGTCTCTAGATGCTATATCTCTTAAAGCTTCTTCGAAACTCTCATCGATAGGTATATCTTCGGATAGGTATACTCCAGTCCTACCTATCCTATCCCTTCTAGTCAATACCTCTATCCTTTCGCGAACGATATCCTCACTTACACCGAGCTTTCTAGCTGCTTCTGATTCAAATCCTAGTATAGAATACTCTATATGACCGTAGCTAGTAGGCTCTACCATAGTTAACCTCTTAGATACACCTGGAACCCTCGATCCAGCTAATACTCCATTCAAATCTAATATACCGCCGAACTTGTAAAACTCCCATTCTAACCTAGTAAACTTAACTAGGGGGAATGTTACGCATACCCTACCCTCTAGATCTAGATATATATGCGCCTTTATAGCTCTCCTAGGTGTAGCTTGAACGATCCTTTTAGCTTCTATCCTATACCCACTATTAGCTAGAGCAAGCTCGACTCTATGCGATCCTACCACTATAGGTATAACTACATCTATATCGCTATACTCATCTACATCACCTCTAGCTATACTACCATGTATATAACCATCTACACCATACCTATGCAACGCTTCTAGTATACCCCTAGCTTCGGATCTTAGATTCGATAGAAGCCTCCATCTACCTTCATCGTATACGACTTCTACTATATCCTGCATCCTACTAGGCTTATCAGCTGATCCTCTCCTAATCCTCATCTACTTAACCTCATACAGAGTTTAGACATATAAAGGAGAGAGTGTTCAGTTTAATAATAAGCTATCTCTCAGAATCTAGGTTACATGGTAGAGGGTATATCTATGGAGGATCTATACGATAGGGTTATGGATCTAGCTAGACGTAGAGGCTTCATATGGCATTCATACGAGATATATGGTGGTGTAAGAGGATTCATAGATCTAGGACCTCTAGGAGTTATACTCAAGAGGAGGATAGAGGATAAGTGGAGGAGATTCTTCGTAGATCGCCTTGGATTACTAGAGATAGAGACGCCTATAGTATCTCCTAAAATAGTATTTGAAGCATCTGGTCATCTAGAACATTTTAAAGATCCTATGACCGTATGTACGGGCTGTGGTAGAGCTTATAGACTCGATCATCTTATAAAAGACTCGGTTAACATACCTGATAGTAGACTCGAAGGATTAGGGCTAGATGATCTAGAGAAGCTCGTCTATAACTACGATATCAGATGTCCTCAATGCGGTTCTAAACTTGGTAAACCAGAATACTTTCTCACTATGTTCGAAACTAGGATAGGACCCCTATCTGGTGATATAGGTTATGCTAGACCTGAAACCGCTCAGGGTATATTCATAGCGTTTAAGAGGTTATTAGAGTATAATAGGGGTAGCCTACCATTTGGTGTAGCTCAGATAGGCAGGGTTCTGAGGAATGAGATATCTCCTAGACAGGGGCCTATAAGGCTTAGAGAGTTTACGATAGCTGAATTCGAATTCTTCTTCGATCCAGAGGATAGATCATGCCCATATATAAGCGAAGTAGAAAACGAGGAGCTCAGAATACTAACAGCAGAACAGAGGATTAAAGGGCTGGATGAACCCATAACTATAACAGTAGGTGAAGCTATCGATAAAGGTTTAATCAAACTCGAATGGCTCGCATACTTTATGGCTCTTGCGAAGAGATTTCTCAGAGAACTCGGTGTTCCCGATGATAAGCAGAGGTTTATAGAGAAGCTTGATTCGGAGAGAGCGCATTACTCTATACAAGGCTTCGATCAGGAGGTATACCTATCTAGGTGGGGTTGGGTTGAAGTTTCTGGACACAACTATAGGACAGACTATGATCTAAGTAGACATCAAAGGTTTAGTGGAGTAGAACTTACGGTATTTAAACAGTATCCTAGCCCTATCAAGGCTAAGAAACTTGTAGTCAAACCTGATTATAGATCGATAGGATCTAAGTATAGGGAGGAGGCTAAGACCATAATCGCTACTCTAAGTAGGATGGATCCATACGATGTTAAGAGAGCTGTATCCGAGAAAGGGTGGATAGAGATCGAAGGGTATAGGATAGAGTCTAGCGATATCAGATTCATCGAAGAGGATTATGAGGAGAGTGGACGTAAATTCATAGCACATGTAGTCGAACCTAGCTTCGGTGTAGAGAGGATGCTTTACGTAGTTTTAGAGTACGCTTATAGCGAGGTTGATGGACGTATAGTTTTGAAGCTACCTAAGGATCTAGCTCCTATACAGATAGCGGTCTACCCACTACTTTCTAGGGATGGTCTTCCAGAGAAGGCTTACCAAATCTATAGATCTATAAAGGATGCAGGATTTAGGGTTGAATACGATGAATCCGGGTCTATAGGGAGGAGGTATGCGAGAGCTGATGAGATCGGTATACCGATAGTTGTAACAGTGGATTATAGGAGCTTAGAAGATGGTACAGTAACTCTTAGAGATAGAGATACGTGGCGTCAGGTAAGGGTAGATACCCTTAACCTTGTAGATAAACTTAGAATTTATTTTGAGGGTAGGGTTAGCTTCAGCGAATTAGGTATTCCTGTATGAAATCTCAGGGTTTAATCGAGGTTATCCGCTTGATGGAATCCTTTTCTCCATCATTAGAATCCATCCAATCCATAGGATTACAAGCCAGAATAGAACGACTATTAGATAAACTGGTACTGCTAGAGCCCACCAGCTTATAGGTTTTCCTAGTAGACTCAAGTTCTCTGGTACGAAGAATAGAAGTATAGTTTGAAGTGCTATGAATACTATGCTAATAGCGAATAGAAGAGCACCTATAAGTTTAGGTTTCTGATTAGATATCATCGTAACCTGGTTATACATGCTTCAGCACCCTTCAACTTTGATGCATAAGATATAGATGTGAAATCTAGCCTATATGTATAGCTATAACTCTAACCTGATCGACCGTATCCTCACAGCTATCCGCAGTATTCTCTAAGGCATCTAGGAATTGTACAAGAAAGATTATATGTGCAACCGGCATCTTATCCGAGTTATCCACTATGAGTCTACGACATCGACCATAGACTTCATCGATACCTTCTTCTATCTCCTCGACTTTATCAGCATACTTCAACGCCTCCTCCTTATCCTCTAATAGTGTTTCAACGCATCTACGTGTAGCTTGACCACACTTAACTAGTAGCTCAACCATATCCCTTATACATGATTTAAGCTCTACTGGTAGATCTCCGAGTTTAGGTAGGATAGATAATATTCTCCCGGCACCTCTAGCATAATCAGCTATCATATCAACTCTCTTTACTAGATGGCTTAGATCATCCTTATCCTCCGCTGTTAATTCGCTCTTAGAAAGCTCATAGATTATACTCCTTCTATACGTATCGGCTTCTCTCTCCTTCTCGTTCAACAATTCGAGTATATCGATAGGATTATCGTTATTTAGAGCTCTATGTGTAGCTTCAGATATATCTTCCACGCATCTGGTAGCTAACTCTAAATGTCTCACAACACTTGATATAAGCCTGCTCTTCCTTCTACCGTATAGCCATCCTATAAGCCCTGAAGCCAAGTTTAAACCCACCTAGATATTATCAGGTTATCCTAGGTAAGATATTTAAGAGTTCGTAGAGTATATAAAAAATAGAGAAATAAACGAGGTATGCATAAAAGTTATGAAGATCTCTCTTTCAGAATCTAACCCTTAGATACGCTTAAACAGGGTTTGATAAAGATTAGCTGAGGAAGGGTTTAAAGGATATGAGACGCCGTGGATATGGTAGACGCGGGTATCTCATGTTTATACTAGGTGTTATCATAGGCTTCCTACTCTTCCTTCTAATTTCTGCTGTATATTCGCTTTCTTCTATTCTCTATTTTCTCAAGTTAACCCCAACCGATATGCTAGAGATAACTTTCCTCTATACTAGTGAGAAACAGAGTTGGATAGAAACGGTGACACCTATATTTGAAAGGTGGGTTAGAGAATCTTTTGGATTGAATGTTAGGGTTAAGCTTATCGTAGCTGGTTCGCATGAAACTGTAAACCTAATACTACATGGAGTTGTTAAGCCTACCGCTTGGAGTCCAGCATCATCGTTATGGATACCATATCTTAATTCTAAATGGAGAGCTTTAGGATACGCCTACGATCTAGCTCTAAACGGTATACCTCTGGTATACTCTCCAACAGTTATCGCTATATGGAAATCATTCTCAGAACGCTATAATATAACAGGTTTAAGCGATCTATACCGTATAATCGAAAATGGTGTAGAATTTAGATATGGTCATCCAGATCCCATGTTAAGTAATGGTGGTATAACAGCTCTACTTATGGAGGTAGCTGCGGCAGCTGGTAAACCTATATCTATGCTAACTATAGAAGATCTTATGGATCCATCTGTTCAAAGAAGGGTAGCATCCCTAGAGAGACTTGCAGTTAAGTATGGTAAGAGTACAGGGTTCTTTGGTAGATGGGCTGCTGAAAGTGGTCCTCAGGCTATACAGATATTCATAGTATATGAGAATGTTGTAATAGATAATTCGCTTGCAGCTAAAAGTAGGTGGGATGATCAGCTTATAGCTATATATCCGAGTGAAGGTGTTTTCCTATGTGATCATCCTTACGTTATACTTAATGCTCCATGGGTAAGTGATGAAGAGAAACGGTTAGCTGAGATTTATCTAACCTTCCTTCTAAGCGAGTATTCTCAGATAGAAGCTATGAGAAACGGGTTTAGACCAAGTGTGGAAGGCATAAAGATGGATACAAGTATATTCGATCCTAGTAACGGTGTTAAATTCTACATAGATGTGCCTACCTATACAACTATACCTTCTAGCGAGTTTCTCGAGGGTTTATTCGCATTCTGGAGTAAAGTTAGAGCTGGAGGATAAACGGTTATGGCTTCTCTATACCGTAAAGGTGGTTTGATTTTAAAGATAGCGATCCTGATAGCTACAGCTGTATTTGTGCTTATGCCCTCAGTTTTCTTGATATCTTTTATACCCGTGAACTGGGATGAAATACGCTATGAGATATTCGATAACCCTATAGTCGGTGATACCGGTTGGAAACTTATACAATCTGTTCTCATATTTTCGTTTAAACTATCGATCCTAACAGCTCTTATAGATGTATGTCTAGGTATACCCTTAGCCTATATACTAGCTTACGGCAGATTTCCAGGTAAATCCATACTAGATACACTGGTATCTCTTCCACTTGTGATGCCTACATCGGGATTCGGCTTCGCTACTCTCATATCCTGGACTACAAATCTAGGTTTAGGAGGCCTTTTCGGGTTAAAAACTGGTGTTATAGATATAACCAGTAAGATACCTGTGGTCGATATCCCTATCCTGTTATTGCTGGTTCATGTAACGTTAACCCTTCCATATGTGGTTAAACCTCTGCAGGCAAGATTCATCGATATAAAACCTAGCTTATTAGAAGCTTCCCGTATACTGGGTGCCAATCCATTCACATCCTTTAGAAAGGTTATTCTACCATTATCACTTCCAGCACTTTTGTCAGGATCTATAATGGCTCTAGCTCGATCTTTAGGTGAGACTGGAGCTACCATGATAGTATCTGGTACTTACATCACAGCAGCGGTAGCTATCGTTAGATGGGAGTTCGAATTTAAGATAGCTACCGCATCATTTCTAGGAGCCCTACTTATACTTTCGACATGGGCTATAGTACTTCCGTTAGAGATGATGTTATCACGTAAGGGATGGGTTTCGTTACCTAAGATTCTAGCTAGGCTAGATCTAGAACGTAGAGTAATAGTATTGGAGGAAGTTCTTTCTTCAAGTCTATCCTCGATAATAGGTAAAGCCTTTGTGGTGATTCTTCTACTCATACTCGTAGTTTTACCTATATTTTCTACCTCATACTCCGCCTTCTTATATTGGGGTAAAGATCCGTTTACTGGTAAGATGGAGGGTGGTATACTCTATCAGATTTTTATGAGCCCGGCTGGTTATGGATCGCTACTATCTAGAGCAATACTAACATCATTTATAGTAGCAGGCTTATCCACGTTCTTATCTGTATGCATTTCTATACCGTTAGTATACATTATCGAAGAATACGGCTTTGGAAGGGTGCTTAGAACTTTACTTAAGATTCCGCTCGTGATACCTACGTCTGCCTTAGGTATATCTTCTATGCTTCTATGGGGTCCTAGACTATTTAACATAGTAACTCCTGGTGTATGGCTTATAACGTTAACGCATATGACGTTTTCTGTACCCGTCATTGTCGAATCTATAATCGCTGTTTTCGAAGGATCTGATATACGTGATTGCGAAGATGTAGCTAGAACTCTTGGTGCTAAGCCTATGGAGTTAGCCGAATTGATATCTATACCGATGCTTAAGAGGGGGATCCTAACAGGTGCTATATTATCGTTCACGCACTCTCTAGGCGAGACTGGAGCTACATTCATAGTTATGGGTGGCGACTATACCGTATCAACGTTAGTCGTAACTATGGTGGAATCGTTAGCTATACCCGCTGCTCTATTCTCGACTCTTATTCTAATAGTTTTCTCACTAGTATTTATGGGTATAGTGAAGGTGATAGCTGGTGAATAGCTTCCTAAAGATATCTAACATATGGAAGTATTACTCTGGTAGACCCGTCTTAAAGGATATATCCTTCGAAGTGAGTAGAGGAGAATACTTTGTAGTATTGGGACCGACTGGAGCTGGTAAAACCACCCTTCTAAAGATATTAGCTGGTATAGTAAGCCCTGATAAAGGTGAAATATATATCGATGGTAAGCCTATGGTAAATGTGCCTCCCGAAGAGAGGGGGGTAGGCTATTTTCCTCAGTTCTTCAACCTCTTTAACCATATGACTGTATGGGATAACGTCTGTTTTCCCTTACTAGTGAAAGGCATCGATATCGTCGAAGCTGAGAAGATCTGTAAAGAGATGCTTAGCCTCATGCATCTATTAGATAGAGCTGACTCTTATCCGTACGAACTCTCGGGTGGTATGCGTCAAAGAGTAGCATTAGCTAGAGCTTTAGCTACTGGCGCTGAGCTTTTACTCCTCGATGAGCCTCTAAGCCAGTTAGATGCTAAATTATCCGTTGAATTAAGGGAAGAATTAAAGAGTATAGCTAGAAGTTTAGGTAGGACTGTAGTACATGTTACTAATAATGTCGAGGAAGCGGTAGAGTTGGCTGATAGGATTGCAGTAATGAACAATGGTTATATTATCCAGGTAGGATCATATGACGAGCTACGCAGAAAACCTAAGAACTTATTCGTAGAATACTTCCTATCAGATGTTAATGTATTTAGAGCCTACGTTCTAGATCCACATGATGGGTTACTCAGATCGTCTAGTGATGTATGCTTTAAGTTTAGGGTTAAGCCATTATGTGAAGATGCATCAAGTCTACTTAGAAGTGGAGGTGAAGTTATCGTATGTGTAGATTCTGATGTTATCGTGTTAGATCCACCCTCTGACTCTGGATGGAATGTGTTTGATGCTATAGTCGAAGAAGTATTGTTCCATAGAGGTGGATATACATACATCTTAAAAACCTGTTGCGGAGCTACGAAGATAATGATGAAAGTTATGGATGAAATGGAAGTTGGAATAGGCTGTAAAGTTAAAGTCGGGTTTAAAACTTCAGATGCACGTATATACGATGTATCAGAATATGATTCTATACTCTATCATGGTGGGTAGAATTTGCCAAGTGTGGATATCGTAAACGTATCTAAAAGTTTTGGTTATATCGAAGCATTGAATAGAGTTAACCTTACGGTAGAAAATGGAAGTTATGTTTGTCTATTGGGTCCTAGCGGTTGTGGTAAAACAACGCTTCTAAGGATAATAGCAGGGTTCATAAAGCCTGATGAAGGTGATGTCTACATAGATGGTAAATCAATGAAAGGTATTCCACCGGAGAGAAGAGGTATAGGGTTTGTATTTCAGGATATAGCCCTATTCCCTCATATGCGTCTAGTGGATAACGTTTCTTTCGGACCTGAAGTAAAGGGGTGGTGTTATAAAGATTCGTTAAAAACAGCTATAGAAAATCTAGAAAGGATAGGTATACATATGGGCCGTGATGCTTATCCCAATGAAGTGAGTGGTGGTATAGCTCAACTTGTCTCTATAGCTAGAGCTTTAGCAGTTAGATCTAGATTACTACTTCTAGATGAACCGCTAGGCGCATTAGATCCTAAGATAAGAGTGTATATGAAGTATAAGCTTAGGGAAATCGTTAAGGGTTTCGGTCTAACGGCTATTCATGTTACTCACGATCAGGATGAAGCACTATCGATCGCGGATAAGATAGTAGTTATGCGTAGAGGTAGAATACTTCAAACAGGTCCGCCTAAGGAGTTATACTGGGCACCTAGAAGTCTATTCGTAGCATATTTTGTAGGAGAAGCTAACATCGTAGAGGTTGTAGCTAGATGCAGCGGGGGGTCATACATAGCTGATAGTGGTGAATATAAGCTTATATGTGGATGGGTGCCGGCTCCAATTGAGGATGGTAAGAGGGCTATACTGGCTATTAGACCTGAAGCCTTCAAAATTGCTAATCAGGATATGGATAGAAATACTATTAAGGTAGAGGTATCATCAGCTAGACGTATAGGTAGGATGCTTTACTTAGGCATCGTACTACCAGATGGTGTGCATATGAAAGCTAAGATATGGTCTAATACAAATGTTGAACCTGGATCAAGGATATATGTTAAGGTACCAGAATCCAGATGTTTTCTGTATCCATATCCTAAAGCGGGATTGACAGAAGAACTTTCACCTGTATAAACCTTATTAGGTGCTATAGAATCTCCCTCCTCCTATCTATTATATCTTCAACTTTAGGTCCAATGCCTATGAGAGTTACAGGTACTTTGACTTCGTTTTCCACATGTTCGATAAACATTCTGGCCTCCGTCGGTAAATCCTCAAACTTTCTGGCATAGGCTGCTTCAGGATACAAACTATCAAGTTTCGTTATAGCTATTTGGGTTGCGCTATTTAGTATAGCAGCTCTCCTAGCTAACTCAAAGTCGAAGGGGGCTGCTCTACGAATTCTACCAGTAACGGTAGCTATCTCCATCCATCCTCTACGCCTAACCTCTTCTTCACTTAGCTCCCCCTTTAGCGGACCTTTGCCAACACGTGTGACATAAGATTTGAACACTACTATGACATCATCTACCCTTTTAGGTCCTATACCAACTTCACTACATATAGCTGATGCTGTTGTATCTCTACTAGTAACATATGGGTATGTTCCATGTATCAAAGACAAGTATGTTCCCTGAGTACCTTCAAGAAGAACTTTACCTCCTCTATCTAGGATTTCGTTTACTCTTAAAGCTACATCATCAAGGTATGGTTTAAGATAATCAATCTCTGAAACGAGTTTAGCTATACGTTTAACTCTATCCTCTTGTGCTGGACCTACACCCTGCCCAGTCGTTCCTATTCTTCCTCCTTCGCTTCTATCCCTCTCTATATGTATTGGCTCGATGACGGATGCCTGTCTATCTATCCAGATCCTTCCCTCTACTTTTGTAAGTTTAACTTCCTCTAAAAATATGGACGGATTAACATTGCATCCGGCTGCTAAATATAGTTTCGTTTTCGGGTTTACAAACCCACTTGGAATCATCCTTAACTTATACGTTATATCGCCCCACACGACAGTGTGACCTGCATTAACAGAACCTGTTCTAACATTAGCATCCATGTCATCTTTAATAGCTAGATATGATGCTATCTTACCTTTACCTTCATCCCCAAAGAATCCTCCAACAAGAACTGTACAGGTCATACTCCATATACATCCTCCATTAACGGTTAATTCTGCTACCTTAAAGCTTCACTTAAGTATAGTTTGTATGGTCCAAGCTTCCCTCCGTAGTTGGCTGTAGTTATATATTTTACACCATCGAACTGCGAAGCTGCTTCTATACCAATTTTAAGAGCTTTTCTGACGGAGTCGAAGGTAAGACCATTAATTACTATCTCATATACAGAGTTTACGCCCTCAGGTATTCTTGAATCTTTCACCTGGCTTCTTATAGTTGGGCAGAATAAGTGGTTTGTAGAAGCTCTAAGCTTATACTTTAAACTTCCGACTTTAGAACCTGATCTACATATTCCACCTGGAAACGGTAGAATAACGCCCTCCACAGTCTTTATAGCTTCTACAGCAGCTTCAGCAGCTTTTAAACCTGAAGCTTTATCACTTGCTAGTATTAGGAACATACCTCCAGCTACCCCTCTAGTAACACCCAAACTTTCCTCTACGATGAATTCACCCTCCATAACAGGTATTCGCCAAACCTTTCTCCCGCCGATTGCATCCTCTTTTTGAAATCCATCACCAAACGTAGATAGACTTTTACCTACCTTAAACCTCCTCTTAGCATCTTTAAGTCCATCAAAGAGGGCTGTCGTAGGGCATGTGAGTATACACTGTCCTATCCTAAATAAGAGTTGAGTTCTTAGCATAACCCTATCAGTATGGTATATCTGTACATAGACTCCAGGTCTACCATCAGGTGTATTCTCAGGTTGGATGCCTTCTATTCCAGCTTCAGCAGGAGACATTATTATAGAGGTAGCAAAACCTGTAGCTACGTGTGCAGCTGTTAAAGCCCATTCAGGAGTATCTGCTGTTATTAATAATCTAGAAACCCACATAGGAAACATTTCTGTGAAATCATCTATAAGCTCAGCTACACCCAGTTTCATAGAGGATCACCGAACACCATATTTTCGTAATAAACGATTATTAAAGGATTTAGCTATACTAACTCCATAGAGTTAATTATATGGAGCATTTCAGCCTTTTTCTTTTCATCCACATAAACAACTACGAAGCCTCTATGTGGTTGACCATAAATTACGATCGAACCTATAGGCATGAAAAGTACAAGAGGTATTACCATAAGATCCTCCTCCCCTTCCACCCAAACCCATACTGATCCGTTATACTCGGTAGCTCTTCTCAAAACATCGATACTCTCTCTTGTTATGAAGCCTGGTGGATTTCTAACTCTAACTATGATATCTACGCTACCAGCTCTTTCTAAACCAGCTAGACTTCTCATAACCCTACCATCTGCAACATAGATTTTAATAGGTATACCTGCAGCCATGGCCATGCTAGATACAACGTCACCTACAACTGCTATAGCTACGGGTCTAATTTTATCTACTATATGTTTCATCTTATCTATATTCTCTTTTGGTTGCCCCTCTATGAGTATACCTAGAGGCTCCCTCAATCTTTCTTTAAGTTCAGATGTTAATCGTCTATCTCTAAATAATTCTACCACAAGTTCACCCTCCTAAGGGGTATTAAAAATTTTTATAATCATTGTTAGCAGCTAAATAAACTTGTAGTCGAGGTGATCTCTCTGAGTATATCACCTGAATATGTGGTGAAGGTTGAAGATCTACGTAAAGTCTATTTACTAAAAGGTGAGGAGGTCCATGCTTTAAGAGGGCTTAACTTAAATATAAGTAAGGGTGAGTATTTATCCATAATGGGTCCTAGTGGATCTGGCAAAACTACATTATTCAATATGATTGGGGGCCTTGATACACCGACTTCTGGGCGTGTACTTATAGAGAATGTAGATATAGCTAAGATGAATCCTAAAGAGAAGGCCTGGCTTAGATGTCATAGGATAGGTTATATATTCCAGACGTTTAATCTGATCCCTGTACTAACTGCTTTAGATAACGTGGCTCTTCCTATGATATTTGCTGGTGTACCTAGAGAAGAGAGGGTTAAGAAAGCTAGAGCTCTTCTTGAAACTGTCGGTTTAGGTGATCGTCTGAATCATAGACCGACCGAGCTTTCAGGTGGTCAGCAGCAGAGGGTTGCTATAGCTAGAGCATTAGCAAACGATCCAGCTATAATACTAGCAGACGAGCCTACAGGAAACCTAGACTTAACTACTGGCTTTGCTATAGTTCAGTTACTCTATAGGCTTAAAGCTGAGAAAGGTGTGACTGTTATATGTGCTACGCACGATCTTAAGATGATAGATGTATCTGATCGTATAGCATGGATAAGGGATGGGCAGATAGAGAGGATCGAGGAGAGAAGGTCTGTAATGTTAACTGAAGAAGAATTACCCATAGAGGTATAGTAGCAATTATATCAGGTTTGTACGTATGATGTATCGATTTTATTATGGAAGCAGCTTTTGAATCCTTCATGACATGCTACACCTACTTGCTCTACTTTAACCAGGACTGTATCATAATCGCAGTCGAATATTACATCCACTACCCTTTGTACATTACCTGACATCTCCCCCTTCATCCATAATCTACCTCTAGATATACTCCAGTAGTGTACCAGACCTGTAGTTAATGTCTTTATAAGCGCTTCTCTATTCATGAAAGCTACCATAAGTACTTCACTTGTATGTACATCTTGAGCTACAGCTACTATTAGGCCTCCAAATCTGAAACATACTCTGTCAGCTATCTTCTCAGCGTCTGCTAACTTTAACTTCATCTACCGACACCTTAAGATATTAGCTTAAATAACAATTATAGGATTCATCGTTTTCTCTTCATGAATTCTAATGGTATAGCATTTAACGGAACTTTCTTGTATACTAAGAGGACCATTATATGGAATATGAGATCTGCAGCTTCATGGATTAAACCATGTTCACCATTTCTAGCAGCTTCTTTAAGTTCTTCAGCTTCTTCATCTATCTTACTTAATATAGCTTCAAGGCCATCTGCTATAAGCTTTGATGTATAGGATTCACTCCTAGGATTATCTCTTCTATCTTCTATAACCTTATATATTTCATCGAATATACTCCAGCTCAAATAGATCCCCCTCTTAACCTAGCCTCGATAGCTTTACGATGCATAGTAAATCCTTCTATATTAGCAAGTCGAACAGCTGCTTCAGCTATACGTTTAAATCCTTCGTACGATATATTCTGAATGGTTATATGCTTCATAAAATCGTATACAGAAAGAGCTGATGAAAACCTACCTGCCCCTCCTACTGGTAGTATGTGATTTCCTCCTGTAGCGTAATCGGATATAGCTGCTGGTGAAAATTCGCCTATCAGGATTGTTCCACAGCTTCTACATCTCTCTACAAGATCTATAGGCTGCTCTTCTAAGTGTACCTCTAGATGCTCAGGAGAGTATCTATCTATGAAATCTAAAGCTTCATCCAAATTAGATGCTACAAGTATGAGGAGGCTATCTTTAGATAACTCTATAGATGCCTCTGTGGCGTAGTGCCCTATAATCCTAGCTACTTCCATAGCGTAATTCCTGGATAATGTTATAAGTATAGCTTTACAGCCCGGCCCATGCTCCAGTTGAGCTAGTAGATCTAAAGCTACATATTCAGCTTTAGTAGATCCATCGGTTAGTATGACGATTTCACTAGGGCCGGTAGGTGCATCTAATCCCACAATACCATATAGTAGACGTTTAGCTGTAGCTATGTATATACCTCCGGGTCCGACGATCTTATCTACTTTAGGTACAATATCCGTACCAAAAGCCATAGCCGCTATTGCTTGAATACCTCCAATCTGAAATACCCTTTCAACTCCAGCTACAGCAAAGGTGGCTAGTATATACGGATTCAACCCTTTAGGTCTAGGAGGCGTGCATGCTATTATCTCACGTACACCAGCTATTCTAGCTGGAGCTGAAGTCATAAGTATAGTAGATGGGTATGGATGCAACCCTCCAGGTATATATAAGCCAACTCTAGTTAGGGGGGTCCATCTGAATTCTAACTTAACACCAGGCGATACTTCTATCTTAAAGTCTTTTGGAAGTTGCATCTTGTGAAACTCTAGTAATCTATCATATACCTCCTTAACGGTACGTATATAGTCTTCAGGTACTATAGATAAGGCTTCGTATATTCTCTCTCTGCTTATCTCGATCTCGTTCATAGAGAGTTTTACTCCATCGAATTTCTCTGTATAATCTATAACAGCGTAATCACCCCTAATCCTTACATCTTCTATTATTTCCTTTACATAATTTTCTATCCTGTAGTCTAAATCGTATATTCTTACAATATTGCTAATATCTATATCTGATAAATTATGAATTTCTACTATCATAGCTATATAACTCAAATTACAATCTTACAGGTACGCCTCTTGAAGCTAAGTATAGCTTGATATCTCTAATGCTATACTCCCCGTAGTGGAAAATTGATGCAGCTAAAGCTGCATCAGCCATACCGTCAGTTAGAACCATATATATATGTTCAGGGTTACCCGCCCCACCAGAGGCTATTACAGGTATATCTACAACTTCAGATACTGTACGAATTAATTTGATATCGTATCCTCCTCTAGTTCCATCAGCATCTATACTCGTTAATAGTATTTCAGATGCGCCTAATTCCTCTACTCTAGTAGCCCAATCTACGACATCCAAACCTGTAGGTCTACTACCACCATAAGTATAAACTTCCCATTTATCTTGAGATACCCTCACAGCATCTATAGCTACTATAATATGCTGACTTCCGAATGTAGATGCAGCCTCCTTCACGATCATAGGATTCTCTACTGCAGCAGTATTTATGGAGATTTTATCTGCACCAGCTTCTAAAAGAATTCTTATTTGATCAATACTTCTAATACCTCCACCGACGATTAACGGTATACTTATACTAGATGAAATCTTCCTAACTAAATCCGTGGCAATACACTTTTTCTCGAGAGAAGCAGATATATCTAATAGTGCTATCTCATCAGCACCTTGTTCTTCATAAATCTTTGCCCTATCGATAGGGTCTCCTAAAATACGTATACCGTTAAATTTTACACCTTTAACAAGCAATCCGCCTTTAGTATCTAAGCATGGTATTATACGTTTAAATCTCATCTTCATCCTAAAACCCCCTTTCTACTCATACTCTTTCCCATCGCTCTTTCATCATATTCAATGGCTGATCTTAAAGCTTTCCCTAGTGCTTTAAATAGAGCTTCAACTTTATGATGATCATCTACTCCATAAAGAATCTTGGCATGTATGCATATCTTGCCATTATACGCTAAGGATTCAAGTATGTGTCTAATAAGATTAAGCGGTAAGTCGCCTATTATGTTAGATAAGAATGATGCTTTAAATTTGAGATATGGCCTTCCACCTAAATCTACAGCTGCGAAAGCTAGAGCTTCATCCATGGGTATAAAGCTGAAGCCAAACCTCTTTATACCCACCCTATCGCCTAGTGCTTGATCGAAAGCTCTACCGAGAGCTATCGCCGTATCTTCAGTTATGTGATGTTCATCAAATCTATCTACATAAACCGTTTTAATTGTAGTGTCTATGAAGCTATACAATGATAGGGTTTCCAGTAGATGATCTAAGAAGGATATACCTGTATCTACTTTAGCTTCACCTACGCCATCAAGGTTTAGGTAAACTTCTACTCTCGTCTCGAGAGTTTCTCTTTTGAAAGAAGCTATACGCATAGTTTTTGAGCCTCCCTAAAACTTATCAATCCATCGTAGAGGGCTCTACCTAATATTATAGCTGATACGCCAAGCTCTTTAAGTTTCTTAATGTCTTCAAGCGTAGAAACTCCTCCAGCATAAATTATAGGCGTGTTAAGGTTCTCTACAAGAGTTTTAATCATATATGTATCTATGCCACTAAGTGTACCTTCTAAATCTACGTTAGTGTATAGGAAGCCTGCTAGGCCTATACAGTCTAGTCTCTTAGCATAGTGTATAATATTCGTGCCTGTTTTCATCCTCCAGCCATGTATCCTAAGCATACCCTTAGATGCATCCAACGCAACTATAATTCTCCCTCCACCTAGAGTATTGACCAATTTATCCACCATCTCCGGTTTCTCATAGGCTACCGTACCAACTATGACCTTATCCACTCCGATCTCTACGTATCGTAAAAAATCATCTAGTGTCCTCAACCCTCCCCCAACTTGTACTGGTATTTTAACCATATTTACAATACTAGCTATTACCTCGAAGTTAACTGGTTTACCTATGAATGCCCCGTCAAGATCAACTATATGTAGCCTTGAAGCTCCTTCTGAATACCATCTTAATGCAACCTGTTTAGGATCTCCTATTTTGATACCGCTACCAGGTTCTCCACGTATACGTTTAACACATATCCCTCTTTCAATATCTATCGAGGGTATAATCTCCATATGGCATTATCCTCCTATACAACAACGCGTTCTATAGGTAGCACAATTATATCTCTACCACCAGCCCTCTTAGCTTCACTTATAACACGGTATAGATCGCTTTCAGGTATCACGGTATATACTTCCCACATTTTAGTTTCAGCTTTAACTTCAGCTATAGTCGGTCCAGCCATAGCTGGTAGTACCTTTAAAACAGAGTTTAACTTCTCGTCTGGGACGTTCATCATGATAAGTTTCATACCCTCAGCTCGTATAACACTATCTAGTGCTAGACGTATCTCTTCTATTACTTCACGTTTGTCTCTAAAGCTTGATGGATTCGCTATAAGCCTAGCAGATGTCTCCATAACTTCTGATAATATCTTCAATCTATGCATAGCTAATGTATGTCCAGTGCTAGTAACATCAACTATAAGATCGGCGATACCTATGTATGGTGTAATCTCCGCGGCACCAGTTATTCTAAGTATAGATACATTCAATCCTATATTCTCAAAGAATCTTCTGGCTATATTCACATACTTCGTAGCTACTACGCTACCCGGTTTTACATCTTCGATATTATCTATGGAGTCTTCATGGGCTGCTACTACTATCCTAGCTCGACCAAATCCTAAGTCTAAGAGTTCTACTACATCTACACCTGCTTCTACTACGTAATCATGTCCCGTTATACCTAAATCCGCTGCTCCTAAGGCTACGAATCCAGGTATATCTATGGCTCTAGCGAATATAAGTTCAACAAACGGATTGGAGGTTTGGCAATACAATAGTCTACCACTATACTCTCCTTTTAACCCAGCTTTCCTAAGTAAGTTTAATGCAGGCTCTCTAAGCCTACCCTTATTAGGTACCGCTATCCTTATTCTCATTATTTCATCCACCTCCTAAATCTACTATAGCATCGAGGAATAGATCGTTATCATTAGGTCGACCTATTGTTACACGGAATATGCATCCCATACGCATACCAAGTTTAGACCAAATCCTAACTGAAACACCTCTCTTCATAAGAGCTGATTTAAATTCATCTGGCTTCAATCCTAAACAACTACCATCTACGAGTATGAAATTAGCCCTAGATGGGAATGGTTTAAGAGAGGTTATACCCGATAGTTTACGAAATACTCTCTCCCTCTCTAATGTTATTGCCTCTACCACCATCCTTAGATGTTCATCATCTTCGATAGCCACCGAAGCCGCCTTCAGAGCCAGGAGATTAATGCTATAGGGAGATCTAACCTTTCTCATATTATTTGATATCCATCTACTAGTAACGGCGTATCCTATTCTAAGACCTGCCAATCCATATGCTTTAGAGAATGTTCTTAAAACTACAATATTTTCGTAATCTCTAAGCATACCTACAGCAGATTCTAAACCGGAGAATTCTATATAGGCTTCATCCACCAAGACTGGTATTCCATACTCTAGTATTCTAGCTAAATCGCTCCTTCCTATATATCCTCCAGTAGGATTATTTGGATTACATAATGCTATCAGACAGATATTATCTTTAAGCATATCTATTATACCTAAGAAAATGTCTATATCAAATACATAGTCTTCAGACATTGTATACTCGACTAAACGTCCCCCAGCTATATGCGTATATACCCTATACATCGAGAAACTTGGGTCTACCGTGAGAATACTACTGCCCTGATTTACGAATAGCTTGAATACTACATCTATGAGCTCATCTGAACCAGAACCTAATACAACACATCTAGGATCATCCAATTTAAGTTTGGAGGCTATAGATTCTTCAAGTTTTTCGTATTCTCTCACAGAGGGGTACTTCCATATATCCTTCAAGCTGCAGGTTAATGCTTCGTAGACCCTGGGGGATGGGCCATAGGGGTTTTCATTTGCGTCAAGTTTAGCTACGATACCCTCCATTTCCATCGGGGCCTCATATGGATCCATAGTCAATATAGTCTTTCGAATACGTGTGTTTTCTAGTGGGAACATTGTGGGATTAATCCTCAAATTACAAGCTAATAAGCATTTCTACTATATGTTGTATACTCAGCTATCTCATCTAAGAGTTCTTCTATATCCTTAAATCTTTCAGCTATAGTCGGACCTAAACCAAAACCTTTACAACTAACTTTCGATGAATACTCCCAGTTCATATTTAAGATGAACGTATCGTTAATGAGCTTAACAGTTATTGGAAATAGTCTGCAATTAACCGGGCTCCATTTATGTTTAAGTCTAAGCATGCATAGATCATCATCTGTAAGAAAAATACAGTGTGAATTCACAGCTCTAATGTAATGTACACGCCCTATATAGGCTATGGAATCTCTATAACCCATATCTCTTATTCTAGAAACTTCTTGTGGATAAAGCTGAAGAGGCACGATGTTATGAGTAGTTGTACGACAGCATGAACCACACTTAACGCATTCAAATCTCATATTGGGATCGAAACCTAGTACTATTCTACACTTCATATTTGTACACTCCAGCTAGTTGGTAATGAGCATACTCGACGCGATAGATTGATATAAGTATTTCTATCCCTATCTTAATCTAAGGTGGAGCATCCCATGGTTATAATAGACTTTCATGTCCATCCGATCAATATAGAGGAGATCCATAAAGGAAACCCACAGATGACAACGGCTTTACGCGATGTATATAATCTCAGAGTGAGTATACAACCATTGAGAGTATTCGTAGATCAACTTAAATCCTTCGGTGTATCTAAAGCTGTTATATTGGGGTTGGATTTATCTAGGACATATGGAGTGAAACTTCCTAGTAATGAAGAGCTTGATAGAATTATATCAATGCATCCTGATCTATTCATAGGGCTTATAGGATTAGACCCTCTAAGAGGTGATGAAGCATTAGATGAGATCGAGAAGTATATTGATCATCGTAGATTTAAAGGCGTTAAGCTAAATCCATCGCTTCAAGGCTTTAGACCGGATGATGAACGGATCTACCCTATATACGAATCATTAGAGGATATGGGCGCAATCCTAACCATACATACTGGTTTCTCTTGGAATATCCGTAGTAATCTCCTATATAGTTACCCCTTATTAATCGAACCTATCGCTTCTAAGTTTAAAGAACTCAGGATAATACTGACGCATATGGGTTGGCCCTGGATCTGGGAATCGATTTGTTTAGCTCTTCGTTACGAAAATGTGTATCTCGATATAGCTGATACATTTACGGGTACGCCCAAAGATCATTTCAAGAAAGTTTTCATAGAAACTCTAGGCATTAGATTCGTAGAGGCATTTCTTAAAGATAAGATATTATTTGGATCGAATCATCCACGTATGGAGTCTGGGAAAATGATAGAAGCTATACAATACCTCCCTATGGATAGCGAAGTTAAAGAATCCATATTAAGGTTAAATGCATTGTATATCCTAAGTTGAGGAGAGACTATGAAAATCTATGGCGAATACATAAAGGTTGAATCTAGAAAAGACGAGGATTTAATAGATATAACAGACTTGGTATCTAAAGTTGTAGATAGGAGTGGGGTTAGCGATGGTATAGTTATGATCTATACTATGCATACGACGACAGGTATAGTTGTTAATGAGAGCGAGAAGGGTCTCACTAAAGATATAGTTAGATTTCTATCTAAGCTAGTACCTGAAGATGGTGAATACATGCATCATCACTTCTTTAGAGAGGATGGCCGTATGGCCGTGAATGCATGGGCTCATTTACGATCCATACTTGTAGGTATGCATACTTCGTTACCTATATCTAAAGGGAAGATAGTCATAGGTACAAGACAGAAAGTATTCCTTATAGATTTTGACGGGCCTCAAACTAGATCAATATACATACAAGTAATTGGCATTTAGGTAGTCGTCACTCTTCCTATTACTAACATACCTCATAATCTCTTTTAGTGAAAATTGTGTTGAAGCCGTTTTCTTTAATTCTAAAAGTACTTCATACCATGTAAAGACTTCCAAGTCTTATGCTTCTATTTTTAACCCATCGTAGACTTTCTTTGCTTTACCTCCCTTTAGCTGTCTCCTCGATAATCCATCATTGATAAGATACAACTTTTCTAAGTTACCTTCTTTGTTTCTTTTTAAGCCTTCAGCTGCTTCACGGATTTTTTTGCCTAAGTTTTCTCCTTAACGGTTTCCACCCTAAACCTATAGATGAGATTGGTATCCTATGTTTTAGCTATGGCATTTTAAACCTAAAAGTTATCGTCAATTTGATCATTAAGCTAAGCGTAGTAATCTATATAATGTATTCTACTTCACCCATTATATCTGTATATTCTTTACGATTACGTATTCTCCGATTACCCAATATAGATAGTTAACTTTAAATCCATAAGGATATTCGACGATTATAGTTGCTACTCTATATGGCATCCTATACCTTATATCTACATTAGCTGGTTTAGTAACTTATGAAATTTGAGATATCTAGTACTTACTAACTTACTACTTTAACGATAACATCTTATATATTATGACATTTTCATTATGCTCCTCCATATTTATCATGGTAGCTATTATATGGAATGTACTATATAAGTATGCTACTCTTGCTATTATTATAAGTACTTCTATGATTGAAGACTCTTTTCATACCGCATCATTAAAATCGTCTCTCAATATACGCCTCCCTATCTAAATAATTACTTATACATTCTTAGTCTAATATCGATTATTCTTATTAATCTGTCAAGTAGCATTCTTATAATTTGACTTACTACTGACAATATGATTATCTTAGCTACCAGCCATAGTATATCTGGATAAGATACAAATCCAACTTAACTTTTATTCATTAATCTAAATTAAAGATGTTGGGAAAAGATTGCATAGTGGCCTGGAACAGTTTACCTCTCAAGTATGAAAGTTCTACTATAGACTGGAATTTCCTCGACCTTCTGTATTAGCATATCCATATATCCTCCTACTCCTATGAATGCTCCTTCCTCCTCGATCTCTTTGATAGCATAATCTAACTTATACTCCTTCTCAGCATATAGAGTGAATAACATATCTCCAGGCTCTACGGCATCTCCAACCTTTTTATGCAACTCTACACCTGCACCCTTATCCTTAGGTGCTCCTAATGATCTAGCAACTTCCACGAGTCGATTATTGTCTATCCATAGAACAACACCTTTTCTAGTAGATCTAAAGGTATATTTACATTCACCTATAGCTATATCTTCAGGTTTAATATTCGGGTCACCTCCCTGTGCCTCTATAATCTCCCTAAGTTTGGATAGAGCTATACCTCGCTTCACAGCTGCTAAAGCCATATTATATCCGTCTTCTCTGCCCACAGATTCTAGTAGCATCCCAGCTATATTACATGCCTTATCTAGTAAATCGGGTATATATTTAGACATGGATAGTAGTTCTAAGGCTTCTTTAGCCTCTAACGCTGGGCCTACTGTAAATCCTATGGGTTGTTCACCATATGTGATACAACATTTAGCCTTTATACCCAGTAAACTACCCAGTCTTATAAAATCTTTAGCCAGAAGATTCGCTTCACCTATCGTTTTCACTTTAGTACCCCTGCCAGTCGGTATATCTACAACTAAATACTCAGCTCCAACAGCCTTCTTCTTAGCCATAATAGATGGTAATAATAGTGGATCTATTTGTAGAGGCCTCTCGATATTTACGAAGATGTCATCAGCGGGAGCTAGATGTAGAGCTCCACCCCAGACTATACATCCCCCAGTCTTTTCTACTACCTCCCTCATCTCGCTTATCGAAAGAGATACAGGCATGATTGCTTCAGCTCTATCAGCAGTACCAGCTGCAGATGTTATAGCTCTAGACGATGTTTTAGGTATAGTATAGCCTAATGATGCTACTATCGGTACTACTATCAGTGTGGTCTTATCTCCAGGAACTCCGCCTATTGAATGTTTATCGAGTATAGGCTTCCTTTTAAGTTCAAGTTTTTCACCTGTAGCAACCATAGCTTCAGATAGAGCTGCAGCCTCCTCTAAGCTTAATCCATACATATGTAGGCTTGCTATAAATGCTGTTATCTCGATTTCACTCAGATTACCATGGGCGACATCATAAATTATATCGTATATAGCATCCTTATCGAGACTTCTACCTCTAAGCTTCTCCCTAATATGCTGTATAGATCTAGGTGGAGGTGAAGGTGTTACATCTATTTCCACACCCTCCCTTAAGCCTAGATAAGATGTTACCTCTCTATATGTCCCTATCCATCCAGAATTTATAAAATAACTCGTAGTATTAACTATAGCCGTTACCTTCTTTCCATCTAAAGATAGATTCACTCTACTAAGGCTCTTAACTCCAAGTTCTTCAGCATCGACCTCATTGAGTACAACGATCCACTTACCACCAGCTTCTAGACTTAAGGGTTTGGCTTTAAGCTTCAAAGCTTACTATAACCCCTACTATATAGCTAGATAGATAAACGTTAATTTCAATTTGTATAGTCGTTAGCTTACATATTTTCTCTTTATCAAAAGTATCCAAGGGGTCAAAATCGCTACTAGATTTAACGGAAGAGGGGACAGATCTAAGATAATGTTACCAGTCCTGAATAAGAGTAGCCACACAGCATAAGCTAGAGTAGAAGTCATCACATAGGATGAAAGCAATCTAAAATATCTAGCACTCTCAATTTTCCTCTTCACTATATAGAAGGACAGAGGTATGGATACTGAAGCTAGTACATAGCATAAGATTAATATAGGTAGACTTAGATAACTAGACATAACCAGCCATAAATCTCAACTGAGCTATACGATCCATAACCTCTACGGCTCTCCTCTCCAACCTATACCTCTCTTTCCTATACTCATCTTCAGATATAGCTCCGCTATTACGTCTCTCCTCCAACTTCCTAAACTCTTCTATAATCCTATCCTTCTCCCTTTCCAACTCCTCTAGCTTTTTCCTAACAGATTCTATATCGTACATACCGTAGCGACCACGCTCATACGACTTGGAAGATTCTAACCCTATTATGTCCACCGACGCATCTAACTATACCCTTCGACTCTAACATCTCTAGATAATCCTTAGCTATACTTAACCTTATATTATATTTGGATGCTAGAGTATAGGGTGTTAAAACTCTCATTTTCTTTATTTCTTCTATAAACTCTCTACTACCTAACGTGGGTGCGTCTATATTCAAAATCCTCTTCTCAGTTTTCGCAGCCTCTTTACTACGCGTCTTCTTCTCTTCCTCTTTAGCTAACTGTGCTTTTAACATCTGTGATATGGATTTCTTCTTAGTACCGCCCATAACCACTTAACCTCCAATCACTTATTTCTTCTAAAAACTATTAATTAACCTTTACCTTCTTTCTAAAATCTTAATTAGGTGGATGTATTGAAGATAGTCTTACCATATGGCGAGGAGACTATAAAATTTGAAATACCCAAGGTAAGAAATATAAAATACTATACAGTATCATCGAAGCTTCCAGATAGAAGCATTTTAGATCAAGGGAGAATAGTCGAAGAAGCCCTAGATACTCCTATCAATACACCGAAACTGGACGATATACTCAAAAAGACTAGTAGGGTATCAATACTAGTCACCGATAAGACTAGAGCTACTCCCAATAATCTAGTAATCCCCATACTCCTATCACGTATAAAAAGAACTGGTGTAAAGATGGAGCACATAGATATAGTAGTAGCAAATGGGCTACACGAACCTATGAATAAATCGGAGTTGGAGAATTTCCTAGGGAAAGATATAGTTTCAGAGTATAACGTCGTGAATCACGTAGCAGATGATAAAGACTCTCTAGAGTATATAGGTAAAACTAGATTTGGTACAGAACTCTACGTAAATAGAGTCGTATCTAGATCTAGTTTTAGAATAGCTGTAGGATTGGTAGAGCCGCACTTCTTTGCAGGTTACAGCGGTGGTAGGAAGCTTGTACTACCTGGTGTAGCTGGAGTTAGATCGATCTATATGAATCATAGCTTCAAAATGATAGCCCACCCGCTAGCAGACTACGGATATCTGGATGGAAATCCTATTAACGAGGATATGATGAATGCGGCATCTATAGTAGGTTTAGAGTATACTATAAATATAGTTCTGGATAAGAGTAAGAGAATCATCTACGTATCATCTGGAGATTACGTGGAAGCCTATCGTAGAGCCGTAGACTTCTTAAGCTCACTAATATGTATCGATGTACCGTTTCAAGCCGATATAACGATCACATCTAATGGTGGATACCCTCTAGATAGAAACTTATACCAAGCAGTTAAAGGTATGGTGACAGCTTCTAGAGCTACTAGAGAAGGTGGTGTCATTATAATCGTGTCAGAGTGTAGGGATGGAGTAGGGCATAAGGATTTTAGAGAACTATCATCCATTCACAAAGATCCATGTAAAATCCTTGAATACATAGAAGCTAACGAACCGTTAAGAGATCAATGGGAGGTGCAGAAACTCGCTCAAGTACTATGCAAGAATAAAGTGATACTAGTATCTAAAGGTATACGTGAGGAAGAGGCTCTCGATATGAACCTTCTATACGCATCGAATTTAGAGGAAGCATTCAGAGAGGCATTAAGGATTATAGGTAGATCAGATGTTAAAGTTTTGTCTATACCTGAAGGTCCCTATGTAATACCTTTACCCTCACGAGCTAGCTAGCTCCTTCATAGTCTCTACTATAAACCTACTATACTCTTCAGCTAGTCTCTCAGCTCTCTCATACGATCTAGCTTCAGCTATAATCCTATACAGAGGCTCAGTCCCACTAGGCCTTATAAGAATCCAGCTCCCATCATTAAACCATACCTTCAATCCATCTATCTTCTCCACTCTCTCACCTTCTCCCTTGATCTTTTCCTCAATTATAGATAGTAGTCTAGATTTAACCTCCTCTTTTAACGAAACCTTCCTCTTAACCATATAGTATGCTGGAAGCTTGGATAGAGTTTCAGATAGACTTTCACCTCTCGTAGCAAGTATATGAAGTATTAAAGCAGTAGCCATCCCCCCATCCCTTACAGGCTGATGTGGGCCGTAAAATATGCCACCATTCTCCTCTCCACCTAATTCTGCATTCAATCTCTTCATAGTCCATGATACATCCACACTACCAACTCTAACTCGCATTACTTTACCCCCCCTCATCTTAGCTACATCATCAACTATTTGTGACGTACTAACAGGAGTTACCAGTGTAGCCCCAGGTTTCACTTCCATCACATAATCCTCTATTAAAGCTAGGCTCCTATCTCCATGGTGGAATACACCATTCTCATCTACGAATATAGCTCTATCCCCATCCCCATCGTATGCTACCCCTAAATCCGCGTCAAATGCCTTAACGGCTTTAATAAGCATACCTAGATTCTCCTCAGATGGCTCTGGGGATCTACCTGGGAAGAATCCATCTATATGATCGTTTATCGTGTAGACTTCACACTTTAAAAACCTGAGAATATATGGTATCGTTAATGCTGATACACCATTCCCTAGATCCACTACCACCCTATACCTATTTCTAGCGATAGATTCTCTATCGACATGTTTAACTACAGCTTCTACGTACCTTTCTATCGAACCTACTATACCTCTAACCCTACCAACCATATTCCATCCTACAAGGTTATACTTTCCTTCAAAGAATATCGATTCTATCTTCTCCTCATCCTCACGTTGTATCTCAACGCCATCTGGTCCACATACCTTTATACCTATATACTCCGGAGGGTTATGAGATGCTGTGAATATAACGCAGCCATCTACATCGTTGAATCTAGCATCATATTGAATAGTAGGTGTCGGCGCTAACCCTGCATCCAATACTTCACATCCAGTCGCTAATAGACCTGAGATAGTAGCAGTCTTCGCTACAGGGCTACCTACCCTTCCATCCATACCTACAAGGATCCTACCGCCTTTAAAAAACGTCCCTATAGCATAGCCAAGCCTAATCAGAGTATCGATTGTTATGGTTTTGTTAAGTATACCTCTAACACCGTTCGTACCAAATAATCTACCCATACTTACTATTATTTTGGTTGGTGAGAAGTAAAAATATTTTTTAGTGTAAATCTAAGGGATGGGCTTCTATAGATTAGATAAGTCTTATACATAATCGATAATAGTAACCGTACAATCCTATAGTTCTCTCTTTCCTATAAGCTTCCTTTTACTCTTAAGTAAGATAGTATAGGTATATTCGATACGATACTTCGGGTGGACATCTATGATCGACCATAGGTATATACCCACCAGTCTCTAGTATAGACCTAAGCTTTTCTATAGTAGAATCTATAGCTTTTTCGCCTAGTATCAACGCTATCTTATTCACTCCGCCCATAAATACGAATCTACCATGATATTCCTCGCAAAGTCTAACTATATCGTTACACCTACTCTCTAATGGTAGAAGAGCGTTTATACCTCCTTTAATCCATCCAGGTATCAGTCTATATACTTCGCCATCGCAATCTCGTTAACCCTTTTATATCTTGGAACCATAAACTCTTCGAAAATTCTAGGCGATATCATAGGCCCCCTATTATAGCACATATCTTCCTACCATGTTGCAAAATCCACTTTGATATCTTTCAATACTTCCTAATCAATTCTACCCATAATTCTACGAGTGTATCCATCATTTCACATACCCAATCTGGGTCTCTATAGAAAGCTATAGATAACCCCTGTATACCCATCCAATTCCTAAGCCATCCATAGAGACTAAACGATCCTATACCTAATGGGTAACTTCTATCTTTATATGATTCAACTACTTCATCCCAGTTTAAAGGTATCCTACCGGGGGTATTCGGATTGAAGAATTGTTTGAGTCTCTCCCAATCGTTACGACTTCTTATCGGATACCTTATATAGTATGGTGGTGTAGACCCCTTCTTATACGATACATAGATTCCACCTATACCATCGTCAACTACTGCATGCTCTTCATCTTCCTTTATAATTCTACTCGGAGGTATAGGTCACAAGCCAACTCTAACCGGTAGCATCTCTATACAATCTCATTCTTCAAGTCCTAGATACAGTTCTATATCCCTATTCGTCTTATTATCTATAGGCAAACCTTTCCTATGCTACCTATCTATAGTTTCAGTCCAATATCCGAATTCATAGTCCGGAACCCTATCTACCTCCATAAATTTAAAGACTCTATGAAATCTCTCAAGATGATTCAAAGTCATACACCTAGCAATATTTTAAGAAAAAACTAAATATAAATAATTCATTAAGGATAATGTATCCCTATAGATGGATGATAAATAGAGGTACACTTCTACTTACAGGTAGAGAGATAGAGAGGATCATATCTATAAAGGAGGCTATACCTCTAGTAGAAGAAGTATTCAAGCTTAAAGCTCTAGGAAAAGTTAGAATGCCTCCCAAAACATATCTAGATCTTCCAGAGTATAACGGTGATCTAAGAGTTATGCCATGCTATATACAGGATAAAGGTATATTAGCAGTTAAGATAGTTACAGTTTATCCATTTAACCCATCTACTAGAGGGTTACCTACTGTTCTCGCAACTATAACAGTATTGGATAGGGAAACCGGGTGGCCTCTAGCTATTATGGATGGTACATGGATAACATTCATACGTACATCAGCCGCTGGAGCTGTAGCTGTTAGATGGCTCGCTCCATCAGACGCTCATATACTCGCTATCGTAGGGGCTGGAAGACAAGGGTACGGGCAGATCGAAGCTATATTACAAATCTCTAGGGAAATAGAAGAGCTGAGAATATACGATATACGTACTGAAGCATCTGAAGCTCTAGCTTCAAAATTTAGGGAGCGTGTAACTGTAGTTAAATCCGCACAGACTGTTAGAGAAGCAGTGGAAGGCGCAGATATCATAGTTACAGCTACACCCTCTCGTAGACCTATAATCGATAGATTATGGGTTAAGCATGGTGTACATATTAATTGTATAGGTGCTGATGCACCTGGTAAACAAGAGCTCGATCCAGCTATACTTAGAGATGCGAGAATCTTCGTAGATGATTTAATTCAAGCAATCCATAGTGGAGAAGTTAATGTACCGATAGCTACTGGGATTCTTAGAAGAGAGGATATAGCTGGAGAGATAGGCGAAGTTATAGCTGGTATTAAGCCTGGAAGACTATCTAGAGATGAGTTAACAGTATTCGTATCCACAGGTCTAGCTATACAAGATGCGATAGTAGCTGATTACGTTTATAGGAAAGCTTTAGAAAGAAATGTCGGTATGAAGATCGATCTAGTCCTCTAATGATATTCATTCTATTTTATCGTTAACAACTAGGCATGGCAACTATCTCCTTAACCTTGAATTCTAGAAATCTCCTGGAATAGCTCGGTTTAGCTATTATCGCTGTATCGGCGCCTCTATCCGTACCTGCTACGGCTGCTACATCTCTATCGATAGGTATAAGCCCTGCATCAGCAGCCATAAGGATTATCTCCACTGCAACTTTCATACCTTGAGAAAATCTTCTAAGTGTATCAGCTACTATCTGTTTATACGATCTACCACCGAATTTATCTGTAAACGCAGAATCTAGATCATCCCCTAACGCATGCGTACACGTCAACACTTTAGCACCAAGTGACTCTATTTTTCTCCTGATTTCTTCATCCATAACCCATCCCTCCTTCTCAAAACTCTTAGATATAGTGACGACAATTATCTCTACATCCATATCCTTAAACATCTCTATAGCTTTCAAAGCTGTACTTCCATAAGTGGAGGCGACTACTATGTGTTTGATACCTAAAGCCATCATTCTCCCCTTAATAGCCTCTAATGTAGCGTTCGTATTATGCGGGCCAGGTTTATCGAAATACCTTATAGTTTTATCTTGGTAAGACATATTAATCCTAAGTATAAATATACCTAAATACTAAAGTAATAATATTGGCTATATATCGTATATAGTATTAGTATACCATGAACTCCAGAGCTATATAACCATGGCGTAGTATCCCTTAAGGACGGAATAAACAGGTAAGGTCATAGATATTCATAGAATTCCACTGGTTGTAAATCTTTAAATCCACCGACATCTAGGGCTAGGTATCTCCTTATATCTAAGCATAAGTGGCATTTTGAGATATATCCTTCATTAAGAGGCTTATATCCGTATCCTTCGATAGCAAGTCTATAGAGTTCTCCTATGCCTTTCGATAACGCTTCGATAACTGGTTTATCTGATAGATCAACTCCGACTTCTATCATCTCGTTGATACTCCATACGCTCCCTATGGATATACCGCTACAATATCCTGGTATATAGTTGCCATAGCAATCCATATGTATATGCCAAGGCCTAGTAAGTTCATCTAGACATTCCTCTCCAATATAGAATTTAGCATCCTTTCTATCATAGAATCTATTTAGTTGATAGCATAAACGCCCCATGGGGAGTAGTATATATGGATTGAATATATCGGTTAAACTATAGCCCTTAGATAATGCTATCCTGAGATACTCATCGAAAGCCATCTTTCCTTCAATATTCATATTCTCAGCTTGTTTATAAAAGTATGGATGATATACCATAGTATTACTGGAGCCGAAGATGTTTAAAGCTATTCTAAGACATCTTTTTACATTCCTGAAATCTACGTATTCAAGCATAAATGGATTAACGCTTATCAGTATACCGTGTAGACCGGTCCTCCTAAGTATCGTAAGTCTATCTACCACATCATTATCAGAGTTACACCAGAAGCAGTTTGTTTCTACAAACATAGACGGCAGCCCTATATTGGATGCCGACTTAACGTATGAAGATAGTAGCTGGAAGTTTATAAATGGCTCACCGCCAGTTAGATGAAACCCGTAGTTAATACCGTGAATTCTATTCCTAGTACCCCTATATACGTGAGATGTTATAGACGTTATCCTCTCAACTATGAATTCGAATAAATGTTTATTCATCCATACATTCTCTCTTCTAGGTGAGCACGCATACATACAATGCTTACATTCACTAGTACATTTATATGTTAGTATTATGCCAGCGGATATAGGTCTTCTAAGCTTAATAATCTTCAACGCCTAGAAATCGTGGTATATGGCTCTGTAAATGTCGTATTTATAATATTCCTATGGTAAGTGCTAGCATCTGATCATCCGTAATACTATTCCTTTTGAAACATACTATAGCTACTTGGATTTGGTTTAGGTCTTCATGCCGTAAACCTTTATTTACATTTGAAATCTGACTAATATAGTTTCCGATGATATGAGACCGCCATTTGTAGTGGTCCGTGGTAGGTGTATCGCTGAAGTTTGGGAGATGTCTGTCGAAGTGGTATATCGCAATGGGTTTGAGACGGATACGGAGTATGGTTGTAAAGCAAGGGAGTCTACGTTGTTGATGATAGTTGAAGATCCATTCTCAGAGCCGCGTATACATCCCGGGGACGTGTACGCAACTTTAGGTCTAAAGAGCTATATACGGGAGGTATTAGAGGGTAGTTTAGATTCAATGATAGCTACTGGGAAGCTTGCTTATACATATCATGAACGGCTATTTAGGTATGGATCTGAAGGTATTAACCAGATAGATTTCATAGTAGAGAAGCTCCATAAGACTCCGTATACTAGGAGGGCGCAAGCGATAACATGGATGCCATCTAAGGATTTAACACTAGATTCTCCTCCATGCTTACAGAGGTTATGGTTTAAAGTTTATGGCGACAGTTTAATACTTCAATCTGAATGGAGGAGTAGAGATCTATTCCGTGCAGCTCATATGAATATGCTAGCGATGACAGAGCTTCAGAAGATGGTAGCAGATAAGCTTGGATTAAAAGTAGGAGCATACTTCGACTTTTCAAATAGTGCTCACATATACGATAAATCATATGAAGATGTAGAACGTTTTCTTAAGACAGCATATAGACGTAGAGACGAAAGATTTAAAGTAGATGTTTTCACGATCTGAACTGAGGCTTGTCTAACCCTAAGATGAATGGTGGTGGATCGGTTAGGATAGCCTTCAGACTTAGAAAATTAATATCGCTAACGGTAGTAGGTTTAATATTATTGACACTATTTTTTTCATCGTATCCTGATATAAAACTATCCATAGGCTATATATTTTCAGCAAATCCTATGCTATATCTTGCATCATTCATATCGGTTACACTTGGAATAGCCGCATATTCAGAGTCATGGCGTATACTCTTAAAAGCTACAGGGTCACCTATAGATTTCGTTTCATCCCTAAAGATAATACTAGGAAGTATATTCCTTAATCTCGCTATACCGACAGCCTCCATAGGCGGGGAGCTTTTTAGGATATATACCGTAAATCGTAGATACGGTTGCTCATACGAGATCGCGTCTGCTACAGTACTACTCCATAGGATTTTCTCCCTTCTCCCTTTTCTTTTAGGCTCGATTATAGGCTTCCTGTACCTATCTATGAGCTTTACACTAACATCTATGTTATTCCAGATGTTTTCTAAAATCGCTATAGTTATTGCTATATTTTCCCTTCTAGCATTAGTTATGATAATATATCCAAAAATAATCTTTACTACAATAAAACCTATCCTAAAACTTATAGGGAGTAAAAGTGAAAAGCTATACTCTAGGATAGAGGTTTTTGTATATAAGTTTGACTATTCCATGAAACTTATAACTACTACGAAGAAGATAGTCGTCCTATCGATATCTTTATCGTGGATAGCATGGATTTTAGATGTAATGGTAGCATACTTCGTTTTTCTCTCACTTAGATACACAATTGAAGTACCCATCATCATATCAATATATACGATAGGTATAACCATTCAGATGATACCGATCGGTATACCAGGGATGATTGGTGTGGTCGAAACTATTATGGCAGCTCTATATTCCTTAGTCGGTATACCATCTGCTATTAGCGTAGCAGCTACGCTCATGATAAGAATTGTTATGCTATGGTTTGAAATAGCAATCGGTGGGATCGCGTTAATATCTTTAAGAATGTAGGGGTGGTTTAGCCGGCACCTATTTTAGGTGGAGTCATCATCCCTGGTAAAGGTCTGTTCGCCCGTCTCCGGTGCCTTTAGCCCTGGAGAAAAATATGGTAAAGGGGTTGAGATTAGTTTTTCCCGAGCGTTATATTCAGGGCTTCTTATACTTTCATCTCAGATACGCTAATCTTAGCTTCTTCTTCATAGCATCTGATCCAGCTATCGTCTAGTGGCTTGAATTTAAACCCGTAGCTTATTATCCCCTTATCGCCTTGACTAAATATCCTTCTGAAGCATACCTCGACAGGCATACCTATATATACATCCTCTGGATTGCAATCAACTATCTGGCTCATAACTCTAACACCGTTCTCAAGCTCTACTATAGCTATTATGTATGGTGCATAATATTCAAAACCCTCTGATGGTACTCTTATGACAGTATAACTATAGACTTTTCCCCTCCCAGGTAGCTCTACATCTATCACCCTACCTCTACGCCTACAATTAGGACATATCTCCCTCCTAGGGAAGAATACTTTGCCGCATGCCTCGCATTTAGATCCTATAAGCCTATATCTTTCCTTCCTCCTCCTCCAATGTGATGGAATACCTAGCATAGACATACATAATCACCTCCCGACTATAGTTACTACTACAGTAGCTCCAGATCCGCCTACATTCTGAGCTAATCCATATTCAGCATTCGAAACTTGTCTACCCTTCTCAGCTTCGCCTCTTAACTGTTTCACAAGCTCTATCACCTGCTTAACACCTGTAGCCCCAACAGCATGTCCACCAGCTTTCAATCCCCCATCAGTATTAACCGGTAGTCTTCCACCAACATAAGTCTCCCCCTCCTCATATAGTCTACCAGCATCACCCTTTCTTACGAATCCTAGATCCTCTAACGCTATTATCTCTGCTATAGTGAAGCAGTCGTGGACTTCGATTACATCTATATCTGCGGGCGATAGCTTAGCTATCCTATAGGCTTCCCTGCTAGCTTCGATCGTAGCTCTTAGCGTAGTTATATCTTCACGTTCAAATAAGGCTAGTTTATCTGAGGCAACTGTACATGCCTTGATATAGATAGGCGTATCCGTATACCTTCTAGCCTTTTCAGCAGGTACTAATATCATGCATGCAGCTCCGTCGGATATTGGGCAGCAATCATCCCTACGTAGTGGATCTGCTACTAATGGGGATGATATTACGCGTTCAACCGTCGTCTTGAATTGGAAGTGGGCGAGTGGATTCATGCTTCCATGGTAATGATTCTTTACAGCGACTTCCGCTAAGGTTTCTCTAGAAAGCTTATACTCATGCATATATCGTTGAGCTATAAGCGCGTATAGGCCTGGGAAGGTTGCTCCGAAGTATGCCTCCCATTCTGAATCCATAGCTCCTGCTAATGCTAAAGTAGCTCTATCTGGAGGGGCATCCGTCATCTTCTCTATACCTCCTACAGCTACGATATCGTATAGACCTGAGGCTACGGCTAGATATCCTTGGAATAAGGCTACACCTCCAGATGCACATGCAGCTTCAACTCTTATAGCTGGTGTCGGGTTTAAACCTAGAAAATCAGCTATTAAGGCTCCTACATGCTCCTGTCCTGCGAATAAGCCTCCAGACATGTTACCAAATATTACGAGTTGTATATCCCGTCCCTGTATACCTGCATCTTCTACAGCCGGTACGGCAGCCTCCCATGCCAGCTCTCTGAGACTCTTATCCCATCTTTCACCGAATTTAGATGTACCTACACCTACTATAGCTACATCTCTCTTCTTATAAAGGGGGAACTCCATTAGTACTCCACCCCTTTAAACATACGTCTAAGCTTTATATATGCTGCATAATCTATGTACTTCCTCCTATCCAGATAGTATCGTACAGGGGGTGCAAGCCTTCTCTTCTCCTCTATAACATCCGTTACTAGAAGACTAAAGCTATCAGATCCAGCTCCAGATCCATATGATGTCATAAGTATTCTCTGACCAGGTTTAGCTATATCTAGGATAGCTGCTAATCCTATGAGGCTAGATCCAGAGTACGTGTTTCCTATCCATTGAACTACGAGACCTGGTTTAACCTTATCCAATGGTATACCTATCATAGTAGCAGCTCTAAGCGGATACTTAGCGTTAGGCTGATGGAAAACAGCATAGTCGAAGTCGGATGGCTTCAACCCAGCCTTCTCCATTAAGCCTAAGGTACATTTAACTACATGTTCAAAATATCCTGGTTCACCTGTAAACCTACCTGCATGCCTAGGATAGACATCCCCATCCCTACGCCAGAAATCTGGCACATCCTGTGTATACGAGTAGGTGCATTCTACCTCCGCGATAACCTCCCTCCTACCGATTATGTAAGCCGCTCCGCCTGCTGCAGCAGTATATTCTAACGCATCCATAGGGCTTGCTTGAGCTGTATCAGCACCTATAGACATACCGTAATCTATATATCCTGAAGAGACTAAGCCTAGACATGCTTGTAGAGCAGCTGTAGCAGCTTTACAAGCGAATTCTGTATCTGCTGCAGTTAAGGATGGTGTAGCTCCTATAGCTTCAGCTACTGTTGCAGCCGTAGGTTTAACTGCATATGGATGTGATTCTGATCCTACATAGATAGCGCCTATACTATTTGGCGATACTTCTGGAGCTCTCTTTAAAGCATTCCTAGCGGCTTCTACAGCTATCGTAACTGTATCCTCATCGATTGATGGAACAGATTTCTCCTCTACCCCCAGCCCTTCACGGTATACGTTAGGATCATGCCCCCATACTCTCGCTATTTCATCAACCTTTATTCTCCATATCGGTACGTACACACCATAACCTACTATACCCACACCCAAGCTTCTCACTCCTCGATACAAGAGTTATTCAGTATTCTAGGGTATAAATTAGGATTATTTTACCGTTGTTAAACTATTTAGGTTTAGAGTATAGCAGATTCATAGTGTATGGCTATAATAGCTACGCTACTGAGGTTGTTAGGTATTTATAGATTGTATGAGTGGTGGCTCTACCGTCAGGTTAGGAATGGATCTATCCCACAGCATGTAGCTCTAATACTCGATGGGAATAGGAGGTGGGCTAGAAGTAGGGGGTTACCCCCCTGGATTGGGCATGAGTACGGTGCGAGGAAGGTTGAAGACTTACTGAAATGGTGTCTAGAATTGGGCGTACCTATACTTACACTCTTCGTCTTTTCTACCGAGAACTTTCATAGACCTCGTGAGGAAGTTGAGAATCTCATGTCCATATTCAGAAGGTATTTAGAGAAGCTTTTAGATGATGAAAATATACATAGGAATATGGTTAGGGTTAAGTTCATAGGTAGACTAGATCTACTCCCGGATGATTTATCTAAGCTTGCGAAAGCTATAGAGGAGTCTACGAAGGATTATTCTAGTAGATGGCTTAACATAGCTATAGCATACGGAGGTAGACTGGAGATAGTCGATGCTGTTAAGAGGATATCTACCAAAGTTGCCGAAGGTTTACTAAAACCGGAGGATATAGATGAGAGGATACTAGAGGAGCATCTATATACATCGCATCTACCTAAGCCGGATCCAGATCTTATAATAAGGACGAGTGGTGAGGAGAGGCTTAGCGGCTTCCTGCTATGGCAGAGCGCATATAGTGAGTTATGCTTCCTAGATGTCTACTGGCCTGAATTTAGACGTATAGATCTACTAAGAGCTATAAGAACCTACCAGAGGAGGGAGCGTAGATACGGTAGATAAAATCGTGTAGTAGTGGAATATGCAATCCTCCTAGCAGTATACAGCTAAAATTCATGTTATTCTAGTTAACTTTGAACGATCTCATAAAACCTACTCTATAAACGTATAACTTATCCCTAACTATAATATCCGTCTATAACTACTAATAGTATAGTGTACTCGGGGTATGGGTAGACTTAAAATCATACACACAGCTGATTTTCACCTAGGCGTATGGCCGGTAGGGCTACCGTTATCTAAGCGTAGGTTTAGATTAAAGGATTTCGAAGATCAGCTACATAGGATTAAGAACTATGCGTTAGAAACGGGATGCGATTTCCTAGTTATCGCTGGAGATATATTCCATACAGCTAAACCTTCAAGTCTCCTCCTAGATTTATTCGCAAGATTCGTATATAGTCTAGCTTCGAGAGGGATATCGGTAATAGCCGTAGCTGGGACTCATGATAAACCTAAAGCAGAGGATACCCCATCATACCTTAAAGCATTATCGGATGCAGGTACCCCCCTATTCTACTTTGCAGAAGAGCCTGGATGCATATATTTGAAGGGGCGTATAAGCGGTAGGGTAGTGAAATTCTTTATGATACCGTATGTACAGGCCTCTGCGATAGATTGGGAGGAATCTAGATTGAAGATCATGGGGTTAGTGAAGAATCTAATAGCGAAGGAGGAGTATAGGTACGATTATAGTATAGCAGTAGCTCACCTAACCGTAGACGAAGCTTACATAAAGGATATACCAGCCATAGTTCTTAGAGAAATCTCCGTACCTGTATCCATATTCTCGAATCTCGATTACGTATGTCTCGGACATATACATAGGCATCAATCCCCCTCAAAGAATGCTGTCTACCCCGGATCTATAGAACGTGTAAACTTCGATGAGGAGGATGATGTTAAAGGATTTGTCGTAGTCGAGGAAGAGGGGGGAGGTCTGGGATGGATGTTTAGAGAACTCCCATGCAGACCTATGAAGAGTATACCTAAACAAGACTATGCTTACATATCGGATGAGGTTGATATAAGCGAATTATTAACATCGTTATTGGAAGCCTCACCAGGTATAGAGGATGCTATCGTTCGTCTAAAACTCAGGATTAAAAGCAGTCGGAATATAGCTTTTTCATCGATAGAGGAGGTTATGAATAGATTCAAAGTATTCCACTGGATACTAGATGTAGAGAGGGTTAGGGAGGAGGGGTTGAAGACTATTCGACATACCAGGTCATCATCTATAGAAGACCTATTTAGGGAGTATGTTTCAAACCTACTCACTGGTACACTAGATTCAGCTTTAACCGAGGATGTGGTATCGGAAGGATTGAAGTTATTGGAGGCTGATCGTTCTGAAGATTAATCGTATCTATATAGAGAATATAGCTTCTTACGAAAGCTGCGAGCTTAACCTAGATAAACTTGGAAGTAGGATAATAGTTTATGGAAGTACGGGATCAGGTAAGACAACCCTCTTCGTAGATGCTTTAACAGCTGCATTCTTTAAGAAAGCCTACGGTGAGATGGATCCATCATCAGCATGGTGGATTCTAAGATCCGGATCTGGTAAACCTGCTAGAGTAGAAGTAGATTTCGAAGTAGATGGTGTAAGATACAGGGTTAAGAGGATATTCTACCCTGATAAGAGGAGTCAAGCCTGGTTGTATATGGTAGATGATAGTGGAGGGGTTCAGCGTGTCATAGCTTCAACTGTGCAAGCAGTAGATGCAGAGATAGAGAAGCTTGTAAAACTCGATTACCGTACATTCCTGTATACGCTTCTAATACGTCAAGGTGAGGTAGCTGGGATAATAGGTAGAGGAGTCTCCCCCTCTCAGCGTAGGGAAGTCTTTATGAAAGCCTTCGGTATAGATTTCGGAATACAGAGGGATGAAGCTAAGAAGCTTAGAGATTCATACTATCTTAGAGTAGAGCAGCTTAGATCAGAGCTATCTAAGCTTAGAACGTATACTACACGTTTAGATGATTTGAAGAAGCTTCTAGCAAGTATAGAGCTAGAGTTAGCTTCAGTATCAGGGGAGATATCTAAGCTTAGGATAGAGCTGGATAGGCTGGATGAGGAGATACGTAGGGGTGAGGAGATGCGTAGCTCACTTAGTAGAGAACTTGGATGGCTTGAAGCAGCATACTCTAAACTTAGAGAATCTGTAGAGAAGCTAAACGAGCTTAGATCTAGAAGGGAGCAGTTTATACGAGGCTGGGAGCGTTACCCAGTATTGAAGTCTGAAAGAGAGAAGTTGAGGTATAGGATAGATATCTTAGAGAAGCTTTATGATAGAATGGTTGAGTATGAGAAATTGAAATCCATAGCTTCCACTATGGAATTAGCTATGAAGCTTTCTAAATCTCTAAAGATTAGGCTTGAAGAGCTTAGGAATAGCTACGATGAACTCTCCCATCGGGTAGAGCTACTAGGTAGGATAGAAGAGGAGAGAGTGAGGATCTTAGATAGTATAGAGAAGATTCAGAAAGAGGTGGTTAGTCTAGAAGAGCAGCTTAGATTCATAACGACATCATCCACCGAGCTTTCGAAAAGCGATTCATGCCCGGTATGCGGATCGAAGCTCACCGATACCGTTAGGGATAATCTAAGAAAACGTCTATTAGAGGAGGCTGAAAAGCTTAGGGAGGTTATGGAGGAGAGGAGGCTTGTATTAAACGTCTTAAAGGAAAGGGTTAGGGAATGCGAAGCTAGGATTACTGCTTTAACACAAGCGAAGGGTGCTATAAAACCTATAGAGGAGGAGATGGAGAGGATACGTGTAGAATTGAGTAGGCTACCTACGGATGAGGAGGAGTATTCGAAGGTTAAGCAGAGACTATTATCTATGGAATCTGAGCTTAGATCCATACTAGGCTTCACGTATAGCGGGTTAGATGAGTTTAATAAGAAGCTAGATGAGCTTAGATCCATCTATAGATCTATAGATGATGAGATTAAGAAACTGGAGTATTCTCAGATGGTAGTTAAAGATCTAGATGATGAGATAGCTAGAATAGAGCATACGCTAGCAGATATAGGTAGAATAGAGAAGGCTTTGAACGATGTTAAAGCAAAGATTAGTAGTATAGAGTATACGCTTAAAGATCTTACGAAGCAGAGGGATGAGCTAGCTTCTAAATTAGAATCGTATATAGGTAGGTATGAAGAGTTGAGGTTGAGGAAGAAGGATGTAGAGGATAGTATTAGCGAGTGTATGAAGTATCTAGAGGAGGCTTCAAGATTAGAAAAAGAGCTTAAAGATACGCTACACAAGTATAACGTGTATAGGATACTATACGAGAAGGTTTTCCATGATAAAGGTTTCCCCATATACCTACTACATGAGATAATATCCTCTGTAGAGTATTGGAGCCGTATATACCTATCGAAACTCCTACCTAGATTCGATCTAAAGATAGATGTATCTAGTGAAGGTGATATAACGATAAAGGTGTATAGCGATGGAGTTGAAAGAGAACTCTCAACATATAGTGGTGGTGAAGCTACTCTAATAGGGTTTGCTATACGTCTAGGTATAGCTAAGACAATAGCTGAGAGGAGAGGTGTTAGAAGCTTCAAGACGCTTATAGTAGATGAGGGTTTCGGTCCTCTAAGCGGGGAATTCAGGATGCATCTCCTCGAGCTACTACGAGAATTCTCCACGGATTACGAGAAGATTATCGTTATATCTCATATAGAGGATATTCAGGATTCAGATATATTCACAGATGCTATCTACGTAGATAAAGATGATTATGGGAGGAGCCGTATAACTCTAGTAGGTAGAGTATTCTCTAAGGCTTAACTAAACTTTTTATCCTAGAAGCCTTCCTAGAATCTCGGTATTAAGGATATGCCGGTAGATGAATCTAAGCTATCTGAAGAAGAGAGGATAGTATATAATGCTTTAAAGGATATCAGAGATCCAGAATTAGGCTTCTCGATAGTGGAAGCAGGATTCATAGATGAGGTAAAGGTGGAGGATGGGAGAGCTCGTATAATATACCATCTATCAGCCCCATTCTGCCCACCGATATTTGCTTTACAAATAGGTCTAGATATCAAACATAAGCTTCATAGCCTACCCTTCATACGTGAATCCGAGGTTATACTCGTAGATCACTGGCAATCCGAGGAGATAAATAAAGCTATAAGAGATTATAAACCCTAACCAGCTCTACCAAGCTTCTCAAGGATTTTAAGAGCATCTGATACAGTGATAACCTCTGGAGGTTTAACCCCAGCCCTCTCCATAGCTAGCTGCACCCCCCTAGTAATCTCCGATGCGAGTGTAGAATCTATGTAATCAGCTAGATGAACTATAAGAGCCTCCACAGTTTTAGGTGTAGATGGCCCATACTTCCCGTGAGCTGCTAGAGTTGCGTGAACTATATCGATCGGGAAACCTCTACGTATAAGCTCAGATACTATTAGCGTATGATGATCTAGGAGTAAGCCTAGATCACTACGTCTAAACCCTTCATTCCTCCTTTCATAACAGTAAACCTTGTATAAGTCATGCAGTATCAACGCCGATATGATTATATCTCTATCCACCCTACCCCTATAATGTTTCTCTAGTAGATCAGATAGAGCTAGAGCTATCTCGATAGAAGCTACCATATGCTCTAATAATCCGCCTCTATAATCGTGGTGGATCTTCTCCCCAGCAGGAGAATCAGCTAGGGTAAGCGGATGATAATCGTAGAGCTTCTCCCCGATAGATTTGATAATCCTACGAACCTTACGTCTAATACTCCTATCTGATATCCGGCTTATGTAACGGTGGATTTTATCCATCAACTCATCCGTAGACATATCGTTCTATAGTAGAAGTAGAGTTATTAGGTTAATTTAAATTCGCTTAGAATAGCGTTAGGATCGAAGATACCACCATCGATGATTACCCAAGCAGCATCCTGATCGCTGCTACCTATTAACTCATAGGTATAGCGATTTACCGATATCATGTATGCTTCTCAAGAACTAATCCCCCCCTCTCCCTCACAGCCTTCTTCAGATACTCGGCTACAGCCGAGAGTATGGATTCAGCTCTCTCTCTACTCTCAGAATAGGTTGTTATATGGAGCTCTATATGGGGTTTACCCTCCTCAACCCTAGGATGGGATTTCACATATATATCCGTATACTTACCCATAGCCTCCTCCAGTATCGGAGCTAGCGATGATTCAGGCACCCCCTCTATGAATAGGTATCTCTCAGCGAATACTCTATCAGATATCTTAGCTAGAATCGGAGCGATATACTCCTCGAATATAGCTCTCATCTCACTCGGCACCCCTGGTAGCGCATATATTACCGTAGAATCGATCATCAATCTTACACCTGGCGCAGTTCCTATAGGATTACGTATAGGTTCAGCATTCTTAGGAAGTATAGCCATCTTGATTCTCGCAGGTGTTAACTCGAACGGTATACCCCTCTCCCTAGATAATACCTCATACCTCTCCCTAACCATCCTTAAAGCCTCCTCGTTTAACACCATCTCCAAATTCAAAGCTCTACCGATACCGGTAAGCGTCATATCATCGAATGTAGGTCCAAGCCCACCAGTAGTTATTATAAACGATGGCCTCCTTCCCAAACTCTCTCTAACAGCTTCCGCTATCTCATCAAGGTTATCACCTACTACTATTATTCGAGTAACCTTACCTCCAAGCTCCGTTATCCTTCTAGCAAGATACTGTGCATTAGTATTCGCAATCTTCCCTATCAGAAGCTCGTTACCTATACTCAGTATTTCAACAGTAAACATAGCCTATCCCAGTCTATCTTCACCCTAAACCCCTACATTAAAGTATTACTTATATTCAGTCCTCGTCAGATTGTCTTTTAGAAGAAGTCCACCATCTAAGATACTCTCGTGCATCCCTCTTCCTTACATCACCCCCCCTAGCTAAGCTAGCTATCCTATCCCGCTCTCTGATTATATCCTCCAACGTTAACATCGCACCGCAACTCTGACAAACGTATAGTTTAACACTATTATCGTATACAAGCCTACCCCCACATAGCGGGCAGTACCTAGGCATTCTAACCAACCGAGCGATAAAAGTGTAGAAGGTTGTATAATAATATTTACCTAGGCTATAGGGTACATAGCTTAAATCTTAAGCCTAGGCATACATAGATTATTCAATGTATGCCGATCGCACGCTTCGGTCCTGCAGGTAAGCCTATAGGGTTTAACGGCGATATAGATGAGATACCCCGCTACCTGTATGGAGAAGGGTTAGATGCATTCGAATACCAAGCTGTAAGATGGGGTAGTAGACCACAGATAGCTATGAGTAAAGCTAAATCTCTCAAAGAGGAATCTGAGAAGTATAATACCAAGCTTAGCATGCATGCTTCATATTTCATAAACCTGTCTGGTAGAGAAGATGTTGTAAAAGATAGTATTGAGAGGCTTAAAGCAGCTCTAACAGCTGCATCATGGATGGGTGCGTATATCGTCGTCTTCCATCCAGGCTACTACGGAGGTAGAAGTCATAGGGATGCTTTAGATTTATGCCGCCAAGCTTTAAAGATTATCGCAGACTGGATGGAGATGGAGAATCTATCCGGTATATACCTAGGTTTAGAAACTACTGGAAAGAGAAGTCAGCTTGGATCTATAGATGAGGTTCTAGAACTTTCGATATCGGTTCCCTATGCTAGACCAGTAGTAGATTGGGCTCACCTATATGCTAGAGAACTAGGATCGATAAAGGATAAGGATGATATCATCGCAGTATTAGGTAAGTTAGAGAAGGTATTAGGCTCAGATTATGTTAAGAAGGAGATGCATTGCCACTATTCTAGGATAGAGTATGGTAAGAGCGGTGAAAGAGAGCATCATAATCTCGATGAGAAATCGTACGGTCCAGATTTCGATACGATAGCTGAAGCACTCCTAGAGATCGGTGTAAACCCTACGATAATATGCGAAACACCATTACTCGATATAGATGCTGTGAAGATGAAGAGTATATGGAGGAATCTAGGAGGAGAAACACTAGTTTAACTTAGATATAGGAGTGTAGGTGGAGAGATGAAGGTTACGGTAAACGTCTACGCCTTTCTAAGAAGCAGGACAGGGTGGGGGTCGAGGGAGGTTGAGCTTAAAAGCAGTTACGCAAAGCTAGTAGATGTACTTGAAGTTATACCCGAGCTTAAGGAGATTGTCATAGTAGATGGTGATATAGATAGAGCAATCATAATATTGGTTAACGGGCGTAACATCCGTCAAACTGGAGGCCTCGATACAATGTTAACAGAGGGGGATAGAATAGATGTATTCCCCCCTGCAGCAGGTGGATGAAATCTAGGAGATCAACAAGTAAGATGTAGAGCAGCAGCTACACGCTTACCCTTCGAGATTAGCTCATTATATATCTTCACAGCCTTCCTCGTATTCTCGATGAAAACTTCTATACCCAAATTCCTAAGAGCTTCTACTGTATCCGAGGGTACATCCATAGCTTCGTAGAAACCAGATCCTATAACTAAGATTTCCGGTTTATCATCTAGTATATCCTTTAAATCATCTAGATACAGTTTGTGGCCTTCCCTACGCCACCAGTTAGGCTTAACACAGCCACCTACTAGTATAAGTATATCTCGAGTATAGGTAACGCCATCAACCTTCACCATACCGAATCTGTATTCCTCTATCAATAAGCTACCCCTAAGACGATATTACGGTAGTTATCTCTATTAAAACTTAAACGTATGAAGATAAATTCTCTGATCTCTGATACTATCCCAAACTATATGCGGTGTTAGGTATGCGGATAGGTATAATCTCCGATACACATGATAATCTTGAAGCAGTACGGCGAGCTACTCGTATATTCGCTGAGAGAGAGGTTCATACAGTATTGCATGCAGGAGATTGGTGTGCCCCATTCACTATGAGAGCTTTAGTCGTAGATAGATGTAAGGTTATAGGAGTTTACGGTAATGTAGATGGGGAGAGATCGATGCTTAAAAAGACCGCTGAGGAGATGGGTTATAGTATAGAAGATTTTCAATCGATCGAATTAGAGGGGGTTAAGATAGCCCTCCTACACGGTACGATCGAAGCGATAGTTGATGGATTAGCTAGATCAGGCTTATACAACCTAATCGTTAGAGGGCATACACATAAGTTCGAAGTTAAGAAGGTTGGTAATACAGTATTAATAAACCCAGGTGAAGCTTGCGGATATCTATCTGGGAGAAGGACTGCGGCTATAGTAGATCTACCAGATATATACGTGGAAGTCGTAGAACTATGAGATTAGTTAGGAAAGGATATTCGAGGTATCGAACAGTATGGGACCCATAAGCATGGGGGATCCATTTGGATTGGATAGTCATCGCTGATAATATTAGTAAGATATACAAGACTGGGGAAACAAACGTTATCGCATTAAAGAATGTAAATCTTAGAATCGAGAGGGGGGAGTACATAGCGATCCTAGGCCCAAGCGGTTCTGGTAAATCTACCCTACTCAATATTATCGGCGGGTTAGATAGACCAACATCCGGTAAGATATATGTAGACGGGGTGGATCTAGGAAGATTAAAGGAGGGAGGGCTAGCTCGTTTTAGAGCAGAGAAGATCGGGTTCGTCTTCCAATTCTTCAACCTGATACCAACCTTTACAGCTCTAGAAAACGTTATGGTTCCAGCTGAGATAATAGGTTTAAAAACTAGGGATGCTCGAGAAAAGGCTGAGAAGATTTTAGCTAGGGTCGGATTAGAGGGTAGATTCAACCATTTCCCCTACCAGTTATCTGGAGGTGAGCAGCAGCGTGTAGCGATAGCGAGAGCCTTGATAAATAATCCACCACTACTACTATGCGATGAACCTACTGGAAACCTTGATACTAAGACTGGGGCTGAGATAGTGGAATTACTAAGCGAAATAAACGCGGAGTATAAAACAACACTAGTAATAGTAACCCATGATCAACGTATAGCTAAAGCAGCCGACCGTATAGTTAATCTAGTAGATGGACAGATAGTAGAGACATAGCTATGCAGCCATACCTAAGATACTCTCTCAGAGGTTTAGTAAAGCGTCCTTTAGGATCATTCCTAACCATAATAATGTTATCTATCGCTCTCGCACTCATGTGCGGAACCGCGATAGCTTTGAAGAATATCCCATTACTAGTAGAGGCATCGATCGAGGAAGCAAATATGGCTGATTTCTCTATCAGTACAGGAATATTATCTAAAGATCTAGCTGAGCAGATACTAGGTGGGAAAGATTATATCGAGCAGTACGAGTTTAGATTAACATACAAGACTATAGCATACAATCCTAAAGGTTGGCCTAGAGAGGTGGATATACTTCTTATAGGAGTATACCTTCCATTAAAAATGAATAATATCACTATAGTTAAAGGAAGAATACCTGAGATATATGAGGAAGCGATAGTCGTAGAGCATGATTATGGAGAAAACGTATTAGATAAACATATACTAATCGAAACCAGCAAAGGAAATGTAACAGTAAAGGTAGTCGGTACATGTAGAGCTGTTTGGATGCCTAGATGGTATGGAAGCTCTATAGTATATGCGATTATACCAATTCAAATCCTACAAAATATATTAGATGCAAATAATACAGTAAACCAGATATTGGTAAAAATTAGAAGGAATTGCGATGTTTTCGAAGCTATGAAAAAAATAGGTGATGAATTCACTTCATACAGAATTCCAGTATTCAAATCTATAGAAGGGAATGTTATACCTTTCATAGAGACAAGATCATATTATAGTTATCTAGTTTCACTTTTATCATTAATAGGATTTTCAATCTTTATTATCAGTTTAGCATTAATATATACATCTATGAATCTAATGGTAACAAGAGAATTCAAAGATATAGGAATATTAAGAGCTATAGGAGCTTCGAATAAATCGATTTTACTTACATATGCTCTAAGAGGCTTAATCATAGGAGCATTTGGAGGTTTTCTAGGATCATTCCTAAGTATAGTCGTAGCAAGAGCACTCCTATCCGGGTTTGCTAATGTAAGCTTAATTATGGAAGGAATGTACTTCGTATTAAGCTCTCTACCAGAGATATTAAATCAAAATATATACCTGATAATATTCTACACATTAACTGGGATATTATGCTCAATTATTTCAGCTATCCCTCCAGTAATGTATATTATGAAAATCCCAGTAATACAAGCTATAAAAAGCTTTCCAGGATTAACATTATCTACTAAAAAAATAAGAACTAAAATTAGTGAATACCCTTACTTCATAAAATATGCTTTAAGAAGTATATTAAGAAAGAAAAACCGTGAAATAGCTATAATAGCAGTTATAGTTGTAAGTGTTACTATTAATTCAACTTTAATATCTGCATATGAAGTTCAACAAAATATCCTAGATGAAACTTCAAGCTCTCTAATATTTGATTTAATCATATGCTTAAATAGGCCATATGATATGTTACCATTGATAGCAGATATAGAAGTTTTAATAAATGATATAGATCGCTTAGAATTTGCCTATTACCGCTATGTCAAAATAGATAGATACACAATTTTATGTATAGGATTACCAGTAAATGCAACATGCTTTAACTACTCTCTAGTTAATGGCAGATATCTTATGAATAATGATAGTAGTGCTATACTACCTGAAAATTTAGCACGGATTTTAAATGTTAAAGTAGGAGATAATATAACATTAATAACTGAAAAACTAGATTTAAACTTAACGGTAGTTGGGATTAGGAGGGATTTAATATTTAACTTTATAATTGTCCCCATTCATATAATGCAAAAGCTGGATGATTCTGAATGTAAAGTTAATGCTATGGTTATAAAATTTAAAAATAGTACAGGTATAGATAATTTAATAAAAATTGTTAAGAAGAAAGTCCCTGGATACTTATGGGATATAAATAAATCTGGAGTTATAAATATCCTATCTGATGTATTAACAAAAGCATTTCAGTCTGCAGCAACCGTAATGATATTTTTCACATGGACTACATCCATTCTTCTCATATTCACTATATCTGGGCAAGATATAATCGAGGAAAGAATTGTTATAGCCACATTAAGAGCATTAGGTATGAGTAAACTAAATGGTATTTCATTTATAATTTTTAAATTAGCTATTTTAGGCGGGTTATCTGTGTTATTATGTTTATTCACAATCCCCATCACTCTAAATATATTCTCAAACTTTCTAAATAGTATAACCCCATTTTCGATAGCCATCAATCCATCGATAAGTATTTTATTTAATATGCTACTATTTATACTATCTACGATTATACCAAGCGGCTTGATCCTAGGTAGCTATATAGTAAGTGTTAACATAGCTTCGACTTTAAGATATGAATAAGCTTAATAAATTATAGTTACAATAGATGTTGAATAGCGTCATATAGGAGTCTCTAGTAGGTTACACTCGACTACTGGTTTATCTTTATCTAATGGTATCCTTAGGGTTTTTATCTCGAATGGCTTAATCTCAATCCCTATCTCCCTACCTAGAATCGGTATATCTATATATGCCTCGGTTTCGATCCCACAGTATTCTACTAATCTTAGTATCAAATCGTTTGATTCTTCAGAGAGTTTCAGAACAGATGGTATAACATTGTATGGCTCGACATTTATCGATGAAAGTTTAAGTGGTAGAGAGCCTATATGCCGATCTTCGACTATGTAGAAGAAGCCTGTATTTAGTATCTCAGCTATCTCCGCTATCCTATAGAAAACAGTTTTCCAATCACCAGGATGGGGTATTAATACATATCTAAACGTATGGAGGCCTTGATCTATATACTCATAATCTACATTAGGTTTGAGTTTATGCGGCTCGTGATGAGCGTACGGTGGACTTCTAAGTATACTCATACGGAGTTCTGAGCCATAGGCATCATAACTATACTTAGAATCGTTAACTATAGCTAACCCAAATTCTACACTCCTATCTGGTGTTGAAAGGGTACCAGATACATCAACCCATCTCTGCCCAGGCTCCTCTACTCCGTTAGCTATCCTAGTTATAACGCCATAGGGGATTTCATATGTTACCTTAGAGGAGTTTAGGTTAACGGGGAAGGATAGCTTAAGCATCCTATGCTTCTCTCTCCAATCAAGCTTAACCTTAACATCTATAAAGTCGAGTCCTCTATAGAGAGATATGTATTGCCAAATCGTAGAATTCGAAAAACATGCTTTAACACAAATAGTCGCTCTTATAGGACCGGATTCTATAAGCGAAACTTCAGTATTCTTAAACCTGCCCTCCTCATACCTGTAGGTGTATACTCCATGACCCCATGTATCGCTTTCATCCTTCAAGACTATGGGTGAGGCTCCGTATCCTCTGAATACGTTTACACCGACCCTCCTATCATAAAGCATCTTAATCCCACAGTTTTCAGAATCCACCTCGATTATGAAATAGTCATTCCTTATAGTTAGATCAGACGCTTCCAGTACCCCCTTAAGCTCGTTCTCCCGAACAGGTTTATCGACTAATCTATACGATTTATAGCCTAGAGCAGGTATATCCGCTGTGAATAATACTCTTCTACGAGCGGTGATAGATGATGGTTTCACATCCTGCACCTGGACTAGCCCACCATTATCTGGATCTAGGATAGCATAATCCCCAGGCCAAGGCTCTACCTCTATAGGGAATCTAACATGAACACCAGTAGGATTAAATACTATGATGTATACTCCGCCACTCGTATCAACCATGGACGATATCCTCTGTGCTGCTAGATTGATGGATTCGTAAGCTATGTCTATAGATTCGCTATACATGCTCCGAATATCCCAATACGCCTCCGGGATACATGTCCCAGCTAGCGAATCGTGGAATTGGCAGAATAATGTATGCATCCACCCCATCCTAAGCCTATCCCTAGGATAGCTCAAACCAGTCAATAGATATGCTAGTACGGATAACCTCTCTGCAGCCATAAGACTATATTCAGCTCTCCTATTCAATGTTTTAACCTCCGATAGTAGAGAGTAGCATCCCGTTGCATGGTGTTGCAGCTCACCTCTAACGATAGGCATATCCAATCCAGCTTCTACTATACGTTTGAAGAACTCCTCCGGATTAGAAAATCTAATACCAATATATTTGAATCTACCTGCAAACTCCTCTATAGCTTTCACATCCTCGTATGTAGGTCCACCTCCATGATCCCCCCTACCGAATAGTATAAGGATAACCGGTAGGGGTGGATTCGATGCTAATCTCTCTAAAGCTTCTACAAGACGGTCACCGTGTAGTGCATAGCTTACAGGATGCCTATAAGCTAGGATTCTACTTCCATCCGGAGACTCCCATAGAAATATGGGTGGAAGATCTTTTTCACGTCTATCAGGTCTCATAAAGATGTAGTACTCGTATCCAGATTTCCTGAGTATCTGTGGAAGAGAAGCGTTATGCCCAAAGCTATCTATATTATAGCCGACCACTATGTCGATTCCTAGCCTTTCCTTAAAGTACATCTTACCGTATAAGGCTTGACGTATATACGATTCTCCGCAAGGGATATTGCAATCAGGTTCAACAACCCATCCACCGATCGGAATCCATCGGCCTTCACCTATCAGCTTCTTAACCTTCTCGAATAATTGTGGTTCACATTCCTCAAGCCATCTATACATGATGGAAGAAGAGAAAACGAATGTTATAGAGGGATGTTTCTCCATGAGATCTAATACACGTCTAACAGTAGATCTTACAGTCCAATATCCTTCAAACCATCTCCAAAGCCATACTGGATCTATGTGCGCATTACCAGCTAGTATGAACTCCACCAAGCCTAATACAATGGTCTGTAAGCTACCATACTATAAAAGTAGCTTTACTCATGATTTTGAAAATCTATTGGTGAAATATGATAAATACCCCTCTAGGTTAGCTGAGAATCGCATATTTTTCACAAAGTATCAGCTATACGATAAAAGCTAGGTGTATAGACGTATCTATAAGATGTAGAACCGCTTTAACAGAATTAGGATACCAGCTGAAGGATAGCTTCAGTAGTATTTAAGAAGGGAATAGTTCGGATCGGGGAGACCCATATTAGATACCGGTATAATTCTCGATAGATGATAAAGCTCTATGAAGAATCATATTATCAATAAGATTATCTATGTAGGAGGAAAAATAGATGGCTAAATTTAGAGCACAGCCTTATTCCAACCATCCACTACGGTATCTAACCCTTCGCGACAGCTATAGGTAGTAAGCGGGCTACCTTACGCGCTATACCTACATTATGACTTACCTCGACTACCCTATCTACATCCTTATACGCTTCAGGAGCTTCTTCACTTACTACAGCCATACTCTCAGCACGTATGATTATACCCTGTCTCTCAAGCCTTCTTACAACCTCGCTACTCGGATACCTTCTCTTAGCCGCCTCCCTACTTAGAACTCTACCAGCACCATGAGCTGTCGATCCGAAGCTTATCTCCATAGCTTTAGGATCTCCTACTAGAACCCATGATGCTGTACCCATACTTCCAGGTATAAGTACAGGTTGACCCACATCCCTATACTCAGCAGGTACATCTGGATGTCCTGCTGGGAATGCCCTGGTAGCCCCCTTCCTATGTACAAAGACCTTAACCCTCCTACCATCAACAGTATGCTCCTCCACCTTAGCTATATTATGAGCTACATCGTATACTAAGTGCATACCTAGATCCTCAGGATCCCTTCTAACTATATCTTTAAAGGCTTCTCTCACCCAGTGTGTTATAAGCTGTCTATTCACCCATGCAAAATTGCATGCACAGGACATAGCTGCAAAATAGTCTTCAAGCTCCCGGCTTTTAGCAGGTGCACATGCAAGCTCGCGGTCAGGTAGTTTCAAGCCATACTTATGGACTGCTCTCTCCATAACTCTGAGATAATCGCTGCATATCTGATGACCATACCCTCTACTACCAGTATGAACTAGAATCATTACTTGCCCCTCATGTTCTATACCAAACCTACGTGCAACCCTCTCATCATAAATCCTATCCACTACATCTATCTCTAGGAAGTGGTTTCCACTCCCAAGGCTACCTATCTGACCTACACCCCTCTGCTTAGCTGTGGACGATACCTTAGTAGGATCAGCCATCTTCATACATCCCTCCTCCTCGCATCTCTCAGCATCCTCATGCCATCCGTAACCAGCTTTAATAGCCCACGCCACCCCCTCTGTTACAGCTTTATCAAGCTCGCTTTGAGTAACCCTTATCCTACCCTTACTCCCTAAACCTGATGGTACATAATGGAATATAAGGTCTATCAGCTTACCTAACACCGGTTTGATATCATCTATATCTAGGTTTGTCCTAATCAATCGTACACCGCAGTTTATATCATAGCCAACTCCTCCAGGGCTTAGAACACCTTCCTCGTAATCTGTAGCAGCTACACCCCCTATAGGGAATCCGTAGCCTTCATGGCCATCTGGCATCGTGAGAGACCACTTATAGATACCTGGTAAGTGGGCTACGTTAGCACACTGGATGAGAGTCATATCGCTTCTCATCTTCTCTAATAGAGCTTCATCTGCATATATTCTGCATGGTACACGCATACCTGGTTTGAAATCTTTAGGTATCTCCCATACATACTCATCTACTCTTCTAAGAGGAACATGAGCTGACATCTCTCGAATCTATGTTGGATAAACGTAGTACTGGCTTATAAATGTCATTAAGGTTTTCAGATACGTTCATAAAGCAAAAATTTAGATACAACGGTTATCATACAGAATTTCAAGGCTAAAGCTATGTATATAATGTTCATAGGTACCGCTGGATCAGGCAAATCTAGCCTTACACATTCCTTCGGGTTATGGCTTGAAAAGGAGATGGAGGTAGAAGTCGGTTACGTAAACCTAGATCCTGGATGCACGTATACCCCGTTTAAACCAGATTTTGATATACGTACATTCTTCACGGTTAAGGATCTTATGGAGAGAGAAGGTTTAGGCCCTAATGGAGCTATTATACGAGCAGCCGAGCTTATGAAGGAATACAGCGATAGGATAGTTTCAGATTTATCTATGATAAAGTCGGACTTCATGTTGATAGATACACCTGGGCAGATGGAGATATTCGTATTTAGAGATACAGGGCCAATCATAGCAGAGCTTCTTAGGAAGCTTGGTAGGATCGTAGCAGTATACATATTCGATCCTATACTTGCTAGGACTGCTTCAGATCTATCTGTAGCTCTAAGCTTAGCCGTAGCTACACAGGTAAGACTTGGCGTACCATGCATATCCGTCCTGAATAAATCTGATTTACCTGAAGCTGAAACTGTATTATCTCTACTAAACCATCCAGAGAAGTTTAAAGCTAAAATATTGGAGGAGAAGCTCGGCGCATCAAGCGATATAGCTTTAGCACTAGCAGATTTGGCTCAAAAATACTCTAAGCATACCGGTAACATAACTGCCGTATCCGCTAAGACAGGTCTAGGCTTAGATAGGCTATACGATATTTGTAGAGAGGTATTCTGTGTATGTGGAGAGCTATAGCAGGCTTCACCCCGCTTTTAGGTATAGTTGTTTAAACCGCTCAGCATCCTGAGCCATATATATGTTATTCCATAAAATATACGTTTCTAAGCCGTTCTCTATTAGAGGCCTCACATATTTTTCATATAGAATTCTTAGATCATCATCAGTATACTTGTACACGTACGGTCTACTACCTAAACCGTGTAGTCTATAATATACGGGGCTAACATCCTCGGTAGCACATCTCTCCTTAAACGGATCCACTATGTGGATTAAACCTAGCTCCAAGCATATAGATCTAACCAACTCATAAGTCCAAGAGCTATGTCTAGGCTCCCATGCTACGATTAAGCCTCCGGTAGAAGCTTTATTAAAGAATGCTTTCAAATCCGATACACTCTCCTCTGTAGCTTGAAACGATGGTGGGCATTGAACAACTACTACCCTACTACGTAGAATCCGCGCTATCTCTACAATCATATCCCATGCCTCTAGGTTTTCCTCAGTAGGCTTTAGTAATCCGTAACTAGAAGCCTTATCTACCGGTGGCTTCCACCTAGCCCTCCTCCATGTAGGACTATCAAGTGGATGAGTAACAGCCTGCCACGCTTTTAAAGTAAATTCAAACCCCTCGGGGGCCTCCCTTCTCCAACTCATAGCTGTACTAGTATTCGGAAGCTGATAGAATGTCGATTGTATCTCTACTAGATCGAATAATCTGTAGTACGCCTTCCTACCCCCTTTCACACTAAAGCCGCAGCATCCAACCTTTATCTGCATAACTCATGTGTAGATTTATCTATATGTCAGAGGCATAAAGCTAACCTGACATGAAGAGGTTTAAGTACCGTATAGAGGATTTGGCAGTTAGTAAGAAAACAAGGCTAATACTTGCTCTAGATCCAGTCGGGGTAGATTCATCTAAACTCGAAGATTACGCTTTATGTATGCTAGAAAGATTATCCGATTACATATGTGGAGTTAAGCTGAACTGGCATCTACTACTACCTTTAAGTTTAAATGAATTATACAGGATAACCTCTAAAGCACATAAGCATGGAGTGCAATGTATAGCTGATTGTAAACTTAACGATATAGGCTCGACGAACGAGGTTGCTGTAAGATACCTGATGGATGCTGGATTCGATGCTATAACGGTAAATCCATTTATAGGATGGAGTGACGGGGTAGATGTTATCGCAAGGGAGGTTAATGCGAGATATGGCGGTGTACTACCCCTGATATACATGAGTCATAGAGGAGCATCTGAAGGTTACGGTAGGATAGTGTTGGATGGAGGTTATCAGCAGCCATTCTATAAGATATTCGCATATAGGGCTTTAGAATGGGGATGCGATGGAGCGATAGTAGGTGCTACAAGAATCGATGTAATACGTGAAGTCTACGATATATTAGGGGAGGATATACCGATATACTCCCCCGGTGTAGGCGTTCAAGGAGGCTCTGCTATCGAAGCTGTGAGAGCAGGAGCTAAGTATATAATCACTGGTAGAAGTATACTATGCTCGCAGAGCCCTGAAGAGGAAGCTAGAAGACTTACCAAGCTTATACATTCAGCTTTGAGTTCTCCATAACTCTCTTCTTAGAAGATCTCTAACAGCAGCTCTTATAACAGCACTTCTACTAGGGTAGAACCCTGTCTTAACGAGTTCATCTATACCTTCAACTATAGCCTCAGGCAGCTTAACTGTTACAAGACGCATAGAGTTTCTTCTACTCATAGCATAGATAATCGATAAGCTTAGTAGACTTTAACCCTTAAGAGCTTACATATGTGGAACATAAAATCTGCTTACCGCATATTTTTCATCCACTCTACGTATATACTAGCATTCTTTCAGCCTACAACTATTATAGAAGCTATCGAATCCGTAATATAACACTACTCCCATAGCTATAAGTAGTATCGCATACACCTTCTAATAACATAATCTCCCCAGCTACACAAATCTATGTTATATCACCTTGTATAAGCTGTAATGATATACCAAGTCGAACATCTACTTTAGTAGCGATTCGAGATCATATGTAGAGAACGTTATCCAGTTTACCTAGTGTATTGCTTAGAGTTATATTTGCTTATAGAATCTTATGCGGTGGGCGGGATTCGAACCCGCGACTCCCAGCGTGGCAGGCTGGTGTCCTAACCAGGCTAGACGACCACCGCTTAATCCATTAGGATGTTGTTTCTTGAAGTTTTATTTAAGAATTTCCCGTTATAAAATCCATAGAGATTATAAGCACTGTATATATCAGCTTCGGTTTAACACTTCTACCCCAATCTTTTACTCATATACGGGCCATCATACTCGTATCCTAGCCTCCTATAGTACCTCTTCACACCGAGACCACTTATTACTACTATCTTATCTAGGTCATACTCCTCTTTAACAATACGTTCAGCTTCTAGAAGTAGCCCTCTACCTAGACTTCTATGCTGCCACTCCTCTGTAGGTTTAAATCCTACTGGTAGCATAGGTCCGTATACGTGAAGTTCACGTACGATAGCAGCATTTCTAAGTTCCTCTCTATGAGCATATCGTGAAGGAATCCTCAAACGTAGGTATCCTACCAGTATATCTCTCACCTTATCTTCAATCGATAGAAATATTTCGATCCCCATACTAGCTTCGTATTCTATCCTAGATAAGGCTAGATCTTCGATTCTAGGTTTAACCCCCTTCTTCAGCATCCTATGCCCCACCTCCCTACACCTTATACATCTGCATGGCTTACCTCTTCTCTCCATCTCTGCTTCTACGTATTCCCTAAGATTCCCATACCTACATCCAGCTTCTATAAGAGGTGCTGGTATATCCCTCTGTATCCTCTGTATACGAACATACGGTGGGATGCAGCTTAAAGCCTCAGCTAGAAGATCTACAAGCTCATCGCATCCATATGGTTTATACAATCCTTTAATCCATAGATCATATAGATCTGAGCCTTTAACAACTAGGCATGGATAGATCTTCAAAGCATCAGGTCTAAAATCAGGATTATCAAATACCTCCCTAAACATCTCTATATCCATATCCCTATCGGAGCCTGGGAGACCCGGCATAAGATGGTACGTCACTTTTAAACCAGAATCTTTAGCTATCCTAGTCGCTTCTACTACATCGGAAACCCTATGCCCTCTCCTAACCATACTATACACGTGGTCGTATATTGTTTGAACACCAATCTCAACCCTAGTAACACCTAAGTTTAGCATAAAATCCACATGCCCTTCCTTACACCAGTCAGGTCTCGTCTCGACTATGATACCAGATAACCTTATAGGAGCATCCTCAGCTATCCTCTTAGCTTCTTCAAGGCTATTAGATTCCCTACCGTTAAGCGCGTCTAAACATCTCTTAACAAACCACTCCACATAGTCTCTAGGTAAAGCTGTAAACGTACCTCCTAAGATTATAAGTTCAACCTTATCGACCCTATGCCCCACCTTCTCTAGCTGCTCAACTCTAGCTTTAACCTGCATATAGGGATCATAATCATATTGTATAGCTCTAAGCGCTGCAGGTTCTTTACCTGTATAGCTTTGTGGTGTACCATACCTAGGTCCACCGGGGCAGTATAGGCATGGAACCGATTGTGGGCATGGGTAAGGTTTAGTCATAACAGCTACTACAGTAACACCGCTTATACTCCTTACAGGCTTCCTTCTTAGAAGCTTCTTTAGAACCTCGTATTCAGATGCATAGTGGATTAGCTCGCTATTCGATGGAATCCTCGGTAAAGCATACTTCTTCGCTACATCAAGCTTAACCCTAGCTACATCCCTAGGAGTGAGGCTAGGTTTAGATGCTAGGATAGCTACAATCTCCCTACAAGCCCTATCGAATACCGTCTCCTGCATATCCTCTCTTCCTTACATAGAAAGCTTACGTAGAACTACTGGATAAACGTTCTCACACCATTTACACAAAAATAGAGTTTTTGATACAATATTGTGAATAACATTTATATACATATCACTCTACTTTTCTAGAGTAGAAGTATGAAGGGTACTCCTGTAATACTTGTAGATGCTATGCTATCTCCACTACTTGTTGGATGCCTAAAGGCTTTAGGATACGGGGAAAGCTACCATATAAAGGATATCCTCTCCATTGATGCATCCGATGAGGAAATAAAAAGCTTTATAGAGTATCATTCAGCTATATTCGTAACTAAAGATAGGAGGCATTTTAACGGTGTTAAGAATGGATATGTGATACTTCTAAGAGACGGTAAGTTTGAAGATGAGTTACGAGAACTATTGAAATCTCTAACCGAGATGGGGTATCCTCCAAAGCTGGATTGGATTAGAATCGAAGCCTACACATCCTCACCATAATAGTACTTCATAAGATAGTAGCCCATAGGTTTACGAGAACCGAACGATCTTACACCCTTCTCCCTAACCTGCCTTCTCACTGATTCAGCATATTCTCGAGAGATCTCCCCCCTTCTCTCCAGATAGTCTATAACTTCGTATGCCTCTTCATCTGTATCGCATCTTCTAAGAAAGGATACGACGTCAGGGTTTCGAAGTTCATCGTAGTTTTCGCCATTCTCCCATCTAATCCCACCGATAGATATACACATAGTCTTCTCTTCTATCTCTCTAGCTAAATTCGGATACTTACGTTTAAACTCCTCCCATGATATATCCAAGATGTACCCACCACAGCAATATTATGAGTGGGTAGCCCTATATCTTTTTTATCCTCCTCCACCAGATGATTGCTAACACGAAGAAGATTACAGCTAATATATATGCTAAAACTACTAGAACCAGGCTATAAGGACCAAAAGCTAAACCTATAGGTATGGGAATGAATGGTATCACAACTATACCACCACTTATACTTCCAGATTCAAACCCAGATAACCCTATGAGAAGTGCTCCTATAAACATGAGAGTAACACCTAGAAGTATCATGATTAGGGGGAGCTCCATAAATCCAATCGGTTTAACCTCTAGGTAAGGTTTAGTATAACGCTCTTTTAAACATGATTTACATAATCCCGAATACGTATCGAAACATATAGCACAGACCCTCTTACCGCAATCTTCGCACACATACCTAGCTTGATATCTACCGCACTCCTCGCATAATACTACCATCTACTTAGACTTCCCTCCACCTAAGAATCAAAGATCGCTAAGTAAAAGATAACCCTTATCTTTTTCATAGGTAATTCAACCTATGGATGACGTAGATTAAAGTGAAGCTAATATCGGTGGTAGCAATAGTAGAACCAGCGTTAACACGATCATGATTGCTAGAAGGATGAAACTATATTTAATAAGATCTTTATCCCCAAATACTATGGGGAAAGGTCCTATGAGTATAGCTCCTCCAATCCTCCGTCTAGCCCATCTAAGATTTTGAATCACCGTAATAATAATTCCACATATTACGAGTACAAAACCTACCATAAGTAACGCTAATCCAATCTGAACCAGGGTCATCCCCATACTATAGGAGGGTGATGCTCGAAGTTTAAACTTTAGGTTTACGTTATCCAGCTTCCTACATTAAACCAACCTAGATATTCTAGAATACTATAAATTACGGTATAGTATACGGTAACCGTTTTCCGATACATTTATAAACCTGCTATAATGCATTTAACGTTTTTCGGTTATGAATTCATCATATCTTAACTCTAAGTCAACTACATGGACAACCTTAAGGGTTGAGGATCCGGCTGCTACAAGCGGGATGTGCCCGCTCTGCATAGAAGAGTGCCCCTTCATATGCGAGATAGCATTATCAGCGTTTAGAGGGAGAGAAGCTCTCTACCCTGCGCCATTCCTCTTCGGCCTCAGCACAGCTGGAGCTGTAAAGGATTACGGCTTAGATTGGAGCCACTTTAACTTCCACTGCGAAGTAAGGGGTGTTGAAGGTATAGAGCCTGATCCAGATAAAGCCTTATTTCCAAACGTAGATGTCGAAACTTCCGTCGGCGGGATTAGGCTTAGAATCCCAGTCATTACAGGGGCTTTAGGATCCACCGCTGTAGCAGCTAAGTATTGGAGAGGCGTAGCTATAGGAGCTGCACTATCTGGTATACTCGTTACAATCGGTGAGAATGTATGCGGTATGGATCCTGATGCCGTAATCTCTAACGGTAAGATCGTAGAGTCTCCTGCGTTAAGATCTAGAGTCGAATCCTACAGAGAGTTTTGGGATGGCATATATGGAGGTATAGCTGTACAGACAAACGTAGAAGATGAGAGGTTAGGGGTAGGAATATACGCGTTGACGAAGCTTGAGGTCGATGTGATAGAAATAAAGTGGGGTCAGGGTGCTAAGGCTATAGGCGGAGAGGTTAGGGTGGCAGATCTAGATAGAGCTTTAATGCTTAAGAGGAGAGGCTACCTTGTCATACCGGATCCAGAGGATCCCGAGATCCAGGCTGCGTTTAAGGCTGGGTTCTTCAAAAGCTTCGAGAGGCATAGCCGTGTAGGTATGGCATCTAGGGAGGAATTCCTTGAGGGGATAGATAGGCTTAGGGAGCATGGTGCTAAGCATATAAGTCTTAAAACAGGAGCCTACAGGCCTACGGCTACGGCCTACACGTTGAAGCTTGCATCGGAAGCTAAGATAGACTATATAACATTTGATGGCTGTGAAGGAGGTACTGGTATGAGTCCGGTATCCATGATGGATGAAATGGGGGTTCCAACGGTATACTTAGAGGCTCAAGTTCTCAGGTGTGCGGAGATACTTAGGAGTAGAGGTAGGTATGTCCCGGACATAGTCATGGCTGGTGGTTTCATAAACGAAACACAGATTTTGAAGGCTATAGCTATGAGCAACTTCGGTGAAGGCCAGTATGTTAAAGCCGTCGTTATAGGTAGGGCTATCCTCACCGCAGCTATGAAAGCGGAATACTTCGCTAGACTAGCCTCGAAAGGTAGTGTACCTAAAAACTTCTCATACATATATGGAGAGGATCCGTACAAGTTCTTCATAGCGTTCTCAGAGCTACAGCCTAAACTTGGAGATAGGATAGGATCCGTTCCGTGGGGTGCTTTAGGGGTCTACGGATATATGGAGAGGATAAGGGTGGGGCTGCAGCAACTACTAGCTGGTATGCGTAAGTTTAAGCTAAGCTTAGCATCTAGGAGAGACCTTTTCGCCTTAACGGAAAGGGCTGCGAAAGCTACCGGGCTACCCCTACCTGAGGAGTCTGAGGCTGAAGCTATGGAGTCAATACTATTAGACGGTTAGGGGTACAGAAGCATGATTCAGCCTAAACCGAACTTCTGTAGAAACTGCCTGAATTTTGTAGAGCGTAGGGATATAGAGGGGTTCGCTGCATGCGTAAGAAATCATAGACCTAAGATAGCATGCGGGGACTTTAAGCCTAAACCTGACTCGCCAAGGTTTATCAGAGATTACGGGGGTTTTTGCCTTTACTGTGAGAATATTGTGTTGGTCAATGGGTTTACGGCTTGTGTAAGGGGTCATAGGCCTAGGGTAGCATGCCAGGATTTCAGAGACGCATTCTCTAACCTTATGAAGGAATCTAGCTTGAAGAGGGTCAGGGTGGCTGAGGTGATATTCGACATATAAGGGTGACTATTATGCCCTACGGATTTATGGGTAGAATTTTGTATATAGATGTCACTGAGAGAAGCTATAAGACTATACCTCTAGATGAGGGTTTCATTAAGAAGTGGCTTGGAGCGACTGGTATAGGTATAAAGCTTCTAATGGACTATCAGGAGCCCAGAATAGACCCATTCCATCCATGTAACCCGCTCGTATTTACTGTAGGCCCATTCGTAGGTACTATGGTTCCATGCAGTTCTAGATATGGCGTTTTCGCTAAATCCCCCCTATCAAATCTCCTCGGGGAGGCATATTCCGCCGGCTTTTGGTGTCTCGAGTTTAAGAGAGCTGGTTATGATGCACTAGTAGTTAAGGGTAAGGCTGATAGACCATTATACCTATATATAGAGGATGACACGGTGCATTTCCTAGATGCATCACATCTATGGGGGAAGACTACATGGGAAACCGAGGATACTATACGTAGAGAGCTCGGCGACCACGAGGTGAGGGTTGCCTCCATCGGGCCTGCAGGTGAGAACCTTGTCAGATTTGCCTGTATAATGAACGATAGGTATAGAGCTGCAGGTAGGACTGGGTTAGGAGCCGTCATGGGTAGTAAGAACATTAAAGCCATCGCCGTAAGGGGTACCGGTGCAGTCGAGGTAGCTGAGCCGAAGACCCTTCAGGAAAAGTGCCTAGAACTTTACCATAGGCTTCAAGGACCAGCTACTACCAAGTATAGAACGCTAGGTACATCGGCAAACATACTCGTACTAAATACTGCCGCAGCCCTTCCTACTAGGAACTATAGGGAGGCAATGTTTGACGGAGCATTACAGGTTAGTGGTGAAACATTAAACGAAATGTTCGTAGCTAAGATACAGGCATGCCCCTCCTGCCCTATGAGGTGTGAACATGTGGCTGAGGTTAAAGATGGAAAGTTTAAAGGTACTACCGTTAGGGTTGAGTATGAGTCATTATGGGCTCTTGGACCTTACTGCGGTGTAAGGGAGCTTGACGCTGTGATAAAGGCGATAGAGCTATGCGATCTCTACGGCATGGATGCTATCTCGACAGGTGTGGTGATAGGCTTCGTTATGGAGTGCTTCTCCAGAGGCCTAATATCCAGGGAAGATACTGGTGGAGTGGCTCTCGAATTCGGTAATTCAGAGGCTTTACTCACTATGATTGAGCAGATAGCCTTCCGAGAAAATCTAGGTAGCATACTCGCTGAGGGTGTTAAGAGAGCTTCCGAGAAGATTAGTGGTAGCATAGATTTTGCTATGCATGTGAAAGGTGTCGAGATGACCGGGTATGACGTTAGAGGGTTGAAAACAGCTGCGTTAGGCTATGCAGTCTCTAGGAGAGGAGCCCACCATCAGACACATGGAGCTTACAGCTTCGATTTAAGCGGTAAAGTTGATAGATTTAAAGCTGAAAGAGGTCGGGGAAAACTTGTAGCTGAAAGCGAGGATATATACATCGTATACGACTCCTTACCTCTCTGTAAGTTTACAAGAGCGGCATGGAAGGGTTTAGAGGAGATAGCCTACATATACAATCTAGTTACAGGCTTCCAGTTCTCAGCTGCAGATCTACTAAAGAGCGCTGAAAGGATAAGCAACCTAGCCCGTATATATAATATGCGTGAGGGGCTCACATGGATGGACGATACGCTCCCACCAAGAGTGATGAAAGACCCTATACCAGAGGGGCTTGCGAAGGGTAGTAAAGTTGCGCCTGAAGAACTTAGAATGCTAATCCTTGACTATTACGAGGCTAGAGGCTGGGATAGTAAAGGTGTACCCCGCCCATCTAAACTTCTAGAGCTCGGTATAGAAGAATATATTCCGCTCATAAGCTACATAGCGAGGTGAGATATCGTCTTGAAGAAGTTCAAGTTTGTATATTGCGACCCCTCCAAATGCGTAGGATGCGGCATCTGCGAGCTTGTATGCTCTTTGAAGCATGAGAATAGATTTAGCTCCGTTGCCTCTAGGATAAGGAGTGTACGCCTCTACCCATATAGGAATGTAGCTTTAACATGCGTACTTTGCGAAAACCCTCCATGCGTTAAGGCTTGTCCTAGGGATGCTCTCACACAAGCTCAAGATGGGCATATAGTGGTCGATGAGGATAAATGTGTTGGATGTGGGTTATGTATAGAGGCATGCGACTTCGGCGTTATAATGCTTCATCCTTTGAGGATGGTGGCTATAGTATGCGATCTATGCGATGGCTCACCTCTCTGCATAGACGCATGCCCGGAAGATGCGTTAACCCTTACTAGCCGCGACATCAGGGCTCAGATTAAGAGGGTTGAAGTAGCTAAGAAGCTAACGGGTGGTTCAAGTGAAGGTTAAGATCTCCCTAATAGGCTTATCTAATAAGCCATATAGCTTCACCTTAACTATAGAGGATCATACCAGCTTAACAGTAGAAGAAGTTATGGGGCTACTAATAGATATGCTTGAAGCCTCACTTAGAAAGGAGATGTATAGTATAATGGAGCCCGGTAATCCTACCTATGCGGCTATGGTTAATGGTGTAGCATTACCTCGTGAAAAGTGGAATATACACCTAGTTAGGGATGGAGATGAGATAGTAATAGCGCCTATACTTGTAGGCGGAGGGTAGCTTACATTTATAATCGATATGCACGCATCATATCTCATTCAGATAGTGCTTTTGAAAGCTCTCCGTTAAGCCATGGGTACAGTGTTTTCAGCTCTCTTAATGCCTCTATAACATGTTCCCTAGGATAGTAGTATGGGTGAAGTTTACCCCTCAAATAGTCGTCGAATGCCTGCATATCCAATAACCCATGCCCGCATAGTAGGAATAATATTGTCTTCTCCTCATTTTCCTCCCGACATCTTATAGCTTCATCTATCACGGCTTTGATAGCGTGGCTGGGTTCAGGAGCCGGTAGTATCCCCTCAGTCTTAGTGAATAGCGCGGCGGCATCGAATACACTAACCTGATCGTAAGCTCTAACATCCACTATTCCATGTCTAGCTAGTAAGCATAGCGTCGGAGCTTTTCCATGATACCTTAAACCTCCGGCATGTATTGGTGGGGGTATAAATGTATGTCCTAGCGTATACATCTTGAGTAGCGGTGTTAATCTAGCTGTATCTCCATGGTCGTAGGTATAGAAACCCTGAGTTATAGAGGGGCATGCCGTAGGCTCTACCGCTATGAATCTGATATCCTTGGGTGCTTTGCCTGATACCTTATCGTAGTAAAATGGCCAGAATATACCTGAGAAACTGCTTCCACCACCTATACATCCAATTATCATATCTGGATATTCATCGATTACCGCAAACTGCTCCCTAGCTTCCAACCCTATAACCGTCTGGTGTAGTAATACGTGATTCAAAACACTTCCAAGAGTATACTTAGCTCTAGGATCTTTAACAGCATCCTCTATAGCTTCGCTTATAGCTATGCCTAGACTACCAGGATTATCTGGATCCTTTTCCAAAATCTTCCGTCCAGCCTCAGTTCTACTACTTGGGCTGGCTAAAACCTCCGCACCCCACATCTCCATCAGAATCCTACGATAGGGCTTCTGATTATAGCTAACCTTAACCATGTAAATGGTAGATTTCAAGCCGAATAACATACATGCAAATGCTAAAGCTGAACCCCATTGTCCAGCTCCCGTCTCAGTTGTAAGCCTTTCTATTCCTTCTATCATATTGTAATATGCTTGAGCTACAGCTGTATTCGGTTTATGACTTCCAGGAGGACTTACCCCTTCATACTTATAGTAGATCTTAGCAGGGGTTTTCAAAGCCTTCTCAAGCCTATACGCTCTATAAAGGGGTGTAGGCCGCCAAAGCTTGTATACATCCCTAACTTCATCAGGTATGGGTATCCATCTATCCTGTGAAACTTCCTGTCGTACTAGTTCTTTAGCAAAAATAGCTTCAAGATCTTTAGGATTGACTGGTGATCTAGTAGCAGGATTCAATGGTGGTGGTAGAGGCTCTGGTAGATCTGGTAGTATATTATACCAGCTCCTAGGGATGAGTTCTTCATCCAATACTACTTTACATATCCCTCTAGACATAGGGTATCACGCCCACTAAGTACATTTAAGCTTAGTATTAAACTTTATTGATCAAAAATGTACATTAAACATAATATACCATGAAATAGGGGGATAGCCACATTACTCAATCGATCTTTATAGGTAGTGTTTTCTCGTATGCTTCTAAAGCTGCTAACGTAAGTTTGAGAGTCTTTACCCCTTCGCTTATCGGAACCTCGCTTTCGCCTTCACCTTTGATAGCTTTTATAAATTTTAAATCCTCATCTAGGTATGGATCGTTGAGTGACGTTATATCCTCTACACCGTCAATCCTATATATGGTGGCTTTCTTCGTACCACGTATTTCTATATGAGCTCTCCTAGCTACTATATCCATCTCTACTTTATGAGCTTGAGGATTAGCACCACATGTATTCGTGATAACACCTATAGCCCCGTTCTTAAACCGTAGTACAGTTGCTGCAGCATCCTCTATAGTTAGATCAGGTATATCTGTAAGCATAGATTTGGTTAACTCTGTGTAAACTCTTGAAACATCACCTACAAGGAATCTTGCTAGATCGAATATATGCGTAGCCTGCTCCACTATCTGCCCTCCGCTAAGCTCTCTTCTCCACCACCAATGTTTAGGATCTCCTACTATTCCACCCCACCATCTACCTAAAACTACACCTACCGGGCCAGACTCGCTTAGTATACTCTTGCACCGTCTTATAGAGTACGCCTGCCTAAAATGGTAGCCAACCCATGATATAACCCCACTCTCCTCCACAGCTCTCCTCATATCCTCAGCCTTCTCCAGTGTTAAAGCTATAGGCTTCTCTATAAACACATGGATACCTCTTTCAGCCGCCTCCTCTACTTCATCTGTATGAGCATATGGAGGTATACATATCCATACAGCATCTAGCTTCTCGCTTTTATACATCTCCCTCCAGTCATTATAGGGTTTACCACCATACTTCTCAGAGAAGCTTCTAGCTTTATCGTATACGACATCCGCTACTGAAACAACCTCAACCTCTGGGATGGTAGATAGCTTACTAGCATGTAATCCTGCTATACCTCCAGCACCTATGAATCCTACACGAATCCTTCTCATATCACACCTCACATATCACGCTTCTGATATATCCTATAGATCTCTCTAGATTCAGCTCTGTAGGTTCAGGTATCCTACATTCGTAAGCCATATAATATTTATATCCATGCTTCTTGAGCAGGGAGAGGGGTGTCTTAAAATCTGTATGCCCAAAACCTGGTGGGAGTCTATTGCTATCCGCTAGATGTATATGTTTAAGTAGGTGGATACATGAAAGTAAACTTTCTGATAAATCTCTCTCCTCTATATTCATATGGAAGAAATCAGCCATAACCGCTATATTGTTTCCATAGACCTCACTTACGATTTTAATCGCATCTGAAATTTTATTCATGAAATGTGTCTCATACCTATTGATAGGCTCCAACAGTATGTATACTCCATAATCGACAGCGTATTTATCCAGTATTCGAAGCTCCTCTATTATAAGTCTCCTCTCCAGCTCGATTACATCACGATGTAATGGGTATAGATCTGGAAGCTTAGGTCTACCGAAGGTTGGAACGACTATCAAACCTATAGCTCCAAGTTCAGATGCATATCTAAGTCTCTCAATTATTCCATTCATAGCTTCTTCTCTTTCCCTCCTATCTGTGCTTAGAAGATCACCAGGATAACCACTACATATGGTGGAAATCTTAACTCGACTAGATGATATTGCATCTAGTATGGACTTAATTCTAGTATCAAGGTCTCTACCCCAAACCTCTATAGCATCGAGCTTAAGCTTCTCAGCTGTATACACCTTTTCTTCAAACGATACACCTGTTAGTAGGTTTTCTTGACATGATATCTTCATAACACCACCTAAAGGAAATGATATACTTCTCGATATCTGGATATATAGGTTATCTAGGTAGAGTATATTCGAGATTGGATTATACAGCCATATATGATTTAGCTATTAGATATACTTGTCTGATCGATATCTAACCTACATACTATACAATGACAAACTTTAATATTAAAGTTAAAACTTGAATAAATTTCCGTATGAAGACGCTACAAACGTATCTAGCTATCATAGGAGGAGCTATCATAGCTCTCCATACATTAATGAGTGTTACTCATATACTATACGCTGGCGGATACACATTTCTAAGTGTTGTAGATATTCCAGGCTATATGAAGAATAGTTTAAGCTTGTTATTAACTCTCGGCCTTCTATCACTACTTCTAGTACTAGCATCTTTGTTCACTCGTGGATTATGGTCGATACTATTATCGCTATCCTCCCTATGCTTAGGAGTGGCGTCTATAACCTATTCGAGAATCATAGGCGTGGATATGCCGTTAATAGATTTAACAGGGCTAGTAGCTATAGCTATACTAGGCTTTAGATCTGGTTTTATCTTCAAGGAGGAGCCTACATACAAGCCTACTGTTAGATTATCTAGCTTAGAAGCAGCATCCATAGCTATATTCTCAGCTTTAACAGCCGTAGCTACAGCTTTCACAGGCCAATTCTTTCCATCACCTACAGGGGGGTATACCCATATAGGTGACACTATCATATTCATATCAGCACTTATGCTTGGACCTAAACTAGGTGCTCTAATAGGTGCTGTAGGAGCCGTTGCTGCAGATATCTATATAGGTTATCCTCGATGGTTTGTCTCTATACCTGCACATGGGTTAGAAGGGTTTATAGCTGGTCTTGGTAAAGGTAGAAGATTCTATATACAGATAGCTCTATGCGCCTTGGGAGGAGTTGTTATGGCTATGACATACTTCTATGTGAATATATTCATAAAGGGTTTAGCTCCAGCTCTAATATCCCTGTATAGGGATGTATTCGGTCAAGTAGCGGTCTCGCTGGTATTAACGACTTTATTGAAGCCTGCTTTAGCAAGGATATTCCCTAAGAGATTCTAGTATTCACTAGAATCTACGTATACGCCGGCTTCCACTTTAGGTTTATCCATACCCTCAGCTATATATGCATATACGAAGTCTTTACGCGATGATGCAGCTCCTATTCTACCTTCACGATCGATTGCTAACACTGCTATACCTCCATGATAGTACTTATATCTAAAGGTATTTTCTATAGCTTTCTCGCATGCATCTTGCGGATCTAGACCCGTACGTATAAGATCGCATACATTCTTGGATAGAAGTGTTATCTGAGCTATCTCGCCTACGCCAGTCGTACATGCAGCTCCTACGTCATTATCTGCATAGACGCCTGCACCGATGATGGCAGAATCCCCCACTCTTCCAGGAATTTTAAGCGGTAGGCCGGTAGTAGAGCTACCGGATGCTATGTTTCCATATCTATCTAGAGCTACTACGGATATAGTCTCATGTAGTCTATAATGCTCAATATAAGCTTTAATCTTATCCATATAGGGTTGAAGACCCACTCCGAGATTTATACTGGATAGAAGCTCTCTCCACTTTTCTAACGCCCCCTTCTTCCAAGTAAACTCCGATACCGTTAATCCGAGTTTCGAAGCGAAATCTATAGCCTCATCACCAACTAATAGTATATGAGGCGTTAATTCTAAAACCTTCCTAGCTACCGATATAGGATGTAGAACATTCCTCACTCCACCTACAGCTCCCGCTTTGAGAGAGTAGCCGTCCATTATGGAGGCGTCGAGCTCGCATACACCTTTAAGGTTAGGTATACCTCCAAGACCGACTGTTAACACCTCTGGATCAAGCTCAACCACTTTTATACCCTCCTCGACGGCGTCGAGAGCGTTTCCGTTTAATGTGAGAATCTCCGCGGCTCTCGATACAGCCTTTAAACCAAAGCTCCATGTAGCAGCTACTACATAGGGCATAGCATACGACACCCTAACTTTTAACTTTCAGTTGAATAAGACGATATTAGGATTATGAGTATACCTAGAGTAATACTAGGATGCCTACCATTTCTAGGTGAATCGTACCAGGGACCTGAAATAAACCGATTGTATAGGGAAAGATTCTCCGATATGAATGAGACGATGAATATTCTAAGATCCGCCTATGTAGATTACGGTATTAGAGTAGTAGCATCACCTACATATTCTGAGGATAAGCTAGTCAAGCTATTCTTCCTATCGATCTCTAAGCTTAGAAGCGAAGGAATAGAATGGATGCTAGCACCCTGTATAAGCATACCTTTAACCATTAGGGGGGCGAAGATAGACGATGTAAGACGTTGGGTTACATATCTCATACTAGAATCTAAGAGCGTCATGGATGCATATATCTTGAAGGAGAAATACCTTAGAGATCCTATACTATCATGTAGACCTGGATGGATGGAGATCTTTTCTAAAGCTTTAACAGATATAAAGCCATACGAATACGAAGATTTTCAGGAGCTTTCCGTAGATTTAAAGCTAATAGAAGAGAGGGTATCGTATTTCGATCTAGATAGATGTCTCTTCTTAGAGCTTGGCTCCGAAGCTGATTTCCTAGTATTAACGCGTAGACTGGATCTTCTAGGAGAATGCATAGATATTCTTAGAGAATCAGGGTTAGAAGTATTCATAGGATCCCACCATGCGGGATCGGTTATACCTATACTCGAAGAATCCGATCTAGATTTTAAAGGATACATAACGCCGTTAAACCCTATAGGAGCCTTAATGCTCCCATCTAAAGATAGTGTAGAGGATGCTATAGCTAGAGCGAGTAGGCTGATAATAGCTATAAAGCCTTTAGCAGGAGGGAGGGTTCGTCCTATCGATGCATTTCACTATGTATTTAGGGTTGTGAAGGCGGGATCCGCTATGGTTGGTGTAGCTTCTCTAAAAGAGCTAGCTGAAGATATGGATGCTCTACTGAAAGCTTCTACTTATGCTTAAATATGAAATCTTTATAGCAATGTTGTCTACTTTAATACTCTTAAGGATTGTTTTGTGGAGTAAGATAGCAAAACATTTCGAAGAGTATCCTGGGAGACTTAAAGTTGCTAAAGCTCTAGTAGAGCTTGGATTGAGGATAGGTCTAGATGGTAAGATATACTGTGGACCCATAGAGATGGATGAAGCTAAAATAGCGAGAGCTCTAGGTGTAGATAGGAGAACGGTAAAGGCTACTGCTAAAAGTATACTTGAGGATGACTTTCTCAGAGAGATATTCTCTAAGCTTAGGCCATCAGGAGCCTTTCTAGCTGATGCAGCTAAGCTCTTAGGTTACGGCGTAGTCGAGATATACGCTGATTCTAGGATGAAGGGTATCCTAGCTGGTGCAGCTCAAGCTATAGCTAGGAGAGGTATAAGTATAAGGCAGGCTGTAGCTGATGACCCGGATCTTCATCCCGAACCTAAACTTACTATAATCACGGAGAAACCTTTACCTGGAGATATAATACCAGAACTTCTAAGGATAGAAGGTGTTAATAAGGTTGTGGTTTACTAAACCTACTCTGCTATGTCTAGATCAGAGTTACTATTAGAAGCGTTAGAAGGAGGCGTAGAGACTCTAAATAGAGTAGTAGCTGAGGGAAGCCTTGAAGATGTAGACGTGAAAGTCGAGGATTCGATAGCTAGGATACTCAAGCAGAGATTGAAGAATGCGACATTGATAACAGAGGAGAGTGGCATCATATCTTGGGGTGGTGGAGGACCACCGATACTCATATTAGATCCTATAGATGGTACTACAAATTTACTCAAAGGGTACTCGCTATACTCTCTAAGTCTAGCTCTAGCTTATGGGTATAACTGGGATGATATAGTATCTGCGGTCGTAGTTAATCCTATTCTAAATCAAGTATTCGAAGCATATAGGGGTGCTGGAGCATACTTAAATGGTAAGCTTATAAAGCCATCCAATACCGCTAAACTAAGTAAAGCTATGGTAGCTATAGATCTAAATTTCAAAGGAGCTATAGATGATCATACAGCTCTAAGTATCATCGAAATAGTTAGAAGAGCAGCTCATGTAAGATGTATCGGATCTGATGCGTTAGAGATCTGCATGGTAGCTTCAGGTAGTCTCGAAGCATTCATAGATTTGAGAGGCATATTGAGACTTACAGATTTTGCTGCAGCAGGATTCATATTGGAGGAAGCTGGAGGGTACCTATTCGATAAGGGTATGGATAGATTGAAACCTAGATTAGAGTATGGTGTTAGGAGTCCTATAGTAGCTTGTAGCAATATGGATATAGCTTTAGAGTTATCAGAGATACTTACTCATTATAGGCTATCTTAACAGCTTATATAGCTAGCATACAGATATAGTAGGTTAGGCTATGAATATATCCTCGTCTACACCAGCTTATTCAGGAATACCTTTAGGGGGATTAGGTACCGGTTCTGTGGAGATTAGAGCAGATGGGCGGTTCTATGAGTGGCAGATATTCAATAATAGGCCGTGGAGAGCTGGAGGTGAGATAGAGCAGTACTTAGATAGAGAGGGCTTCATCTTCGCTTTAAGAGTAGCGTCTGATGAAGATGAGCCTGTAGTAAGGTTCTTGACAACTAGCTTATGGATGGATAGCGATCCAGATATAACTTACCGTTTATGGCAGTCTATAGTGGATCCTTATCGTATACCGTGGGTTAGACCTGTCGAGAAGATAGATTTCGAAGGTAAGCCCCCCTTCGCTATACTCAGATATACGGATTCCTCATTCCAATACTTCGGTTTAGAAATCTCTATGGAAGCTTTCTCACCGCTTATACCATCCGATATTAAAAACTCATCTATACCTGTAGCTATCCTTGTATTCCGCTTTAAGAATAATGGATCAAGAGAGGTTGAAGTATCGCTACTATCTATTCTGAGAAACCCCCATAGGATAAGCCCGAATGTAAAGATTGTTAACAAGCTATATAGAAGCGGTAAGTATACAGCCATGCTGCTCAAAGGTGAAGGTTTAAGCGTAGATCATTGTATGTTTAACGGCTCCCTAGCGTTAGCTGTTTTAGGCGAAGCTAATTCATCTGTAAGTATAAAGACAGCTCCAGATGATAGGAGAGCATTTTCTAATATCGTGAGGAGGCTTCTAGTAGATTTCAGGAAGGATGGATTGATATCAGGTTTAGCAGATGCCGAAGCCTACGGTTTAGATCTATACGGCTGTCTCACTAAGAGTATAAGGATTAAGCCTGGTAATGAGGGTAGGGTTACTATCCTACTAGCCTGGTACTATCCAAACCATATAGATTTGAGAGGTGTACTAGTAGGGCACTACTACGAGAATATATTCCCAGATGTTACAGCTGTCCTAGATTATACTGTAGATAACCTCGATTACCTATACTCTAAGACTAGGAGGTTTATAGATACGCTCTACGATGCATCCTACGATAAGTGGATCGTAGATTTAGCCTCCTCCCAGATAACGACTCTATCTAAGTGTACATGGCTACTGAAGGATGGTAGATTCGGTGTATGGGAGGGTGGGCCTGGATGCTGTGGTTTCAATACAGTAGATGTAGCTTTCTGGGGTATAACTGGGATAGCCTACCTATACCCTGATCTAGCTAAGAATATAATCTTCAATACGGAGAGGTATATACTGGATAAGGATAAGTCTCCATACTATGAATTATTCGCTCTAGCTTTCCCAGAGAATATGCAGCTCTATAGGGATGCTTTGAAGAAGGATCCGTCGATACAGCATGATCTAGAGAAATTTAAGAAAACTATAAGAGAGATCGTCGGTAAGACCGGGAAGGATCCTACAGGTAGGGTTCCGCATTTCTTCATAGCATCGCTAGATATAGTCGATACGTATGATAGGAATGATCTCCTACCAGAGTATATACTACTAGTTCTACTCAACTACTACTGGACAGGTGACCGTGCATACCTATCTAGGTTATGGGAGTCTATAAAAACCGTTGTTAAAGCAGTATTAGTACAGCATGATGATGCAGGTCTTAAGCTAATGTATCATTCACCACCATCTGGCTATGAAGGATTCTCCCAGGTAGCGGAGGCTATAAGCGGGGTTATGGGTAGGAGACTTCTAGAATCTCTGAGAATACTCCTCTCAGGCCCGATGTACATACCCATATCTGTGAATACATTCGATGCTTTAAGCCTACTAGGTGTAGCGACGTTTACATCAGACTTATGGATAGCATCGCTTAAAGCAGCTATAGAAGCTGCTAAGCTTAACGGATTTACAGAGGATGCTAGAGAGTTCGAGAAGATATATTGTTGCGCCGTAGAGAACTTCATAAAACTCCTATGGAATGGTGAATACTTCGATAACTGGTATGATCCTATAAGCGGTATGAGGGATAAAGCTTGTATGAGTGCAGCACTTACAGGTGAATGGTATCTTAAATTCCTTCTAGACCTGGACTATGCATTCGATAGAGAGAAGGTTGTATCGATGCTAAAATCTGTATACAAATACAATTTTAAGAAGTGGGAGGGTCTCATAAACGCTGTATACCCTGGTAAACCTAGACCAGCGTTAGCTGGTGATATGAAGTACTTCAACGAATCTTCGATACCGTATACGGTTGGATCCCAGGCGGATACACCGTGGACTGGGATAGAGATACCTATAGCGACGCATATGATAGAAGAGGGTATGGTGGATGAAGGTGTAGAACTTCTTAGATCTGTACATGAAAGGTATAGAAGCTGGGGTCTCTACTGGAATCATATAGAGTGTGGAGGACACTATTTCAGAGTTCTTGTATCTTTAACGATATTCAACGCGTTAGCAGGAGCACGATATAGAGGAGTAGATGGTATACTCAGGATAGATCCCAAGATTAATAAGATGGACTTTAAAGGACCGATTCTCCTACCAGGTGCTTTAGCATCTTTAGCGTATAGATCTACAGAAGGTAAGATTAGCTTAGATATAGAAGGTAGATTAGGATCTATAACGATTAGCGGCATCACTATACCTGTAACATCTAGGTTTAGTGGAGCTAGAGTCTTTATCGATGGATGCGAATCGAGGTTTAGCTTAGAATTTAGCGATGGCTGTATATTACTGAAATTCGCTGAACCAGTTGGACTTAGAGAAGGGGTTAGATTATCCGTAGAACTCTATAGCTAATCTCGGAGGCTTAACAGTATTATTGTAGAGATATCAATGTTTCCGTACGTATAACGTTTGGATGCTGCTCTATTACCTCGTATATTATCTTCTTCAATTCCTCTAAGCTATCAGCTTCTATCACTACTACAGCATCGTATCTTCCAAAGACGGAGTTTGCCAGTTTAACACCCTTAATCCTCCTAGATCTAACTATATCTTCGGATGTACCTGGGCTCGTCGTGATTAGAACGAAGGCTCTTATAGGCTTTCTACGGAGGGATCTAGGTTTGAGATTCGCGATATCTTAACCCTCCTTAAGATAGAGTTAGAGATGTCTCTGTATGTATAACATCAGGATCGCTAGCTATCACTCTATATACTATCTCGTTTAATCTATCGAAGTTTTGAACATCTAATACGATTATAGCATCAAACCTACCGTATATGGAATCGGCTAGTAGAACCTCCTTCACCTTCTCCTTAATCCTCTTAACGACATCCTCCGATGTCCCCGGCTTTGTCCTTACGAATATATATACTCTCAACCCCGGTAGACACCTATAGAAATTCCTAGTGTATGTAAACCTACTTATACTTTCATATCTTAGATTTTTAGCAATCTAGATACTTCACTATCTCCCATGGAGTGATGTACATGGAGTACTGCCTCCACTCCTCCATCTTATATTCTATAAATCTATCGAATAGATGACTACCTAGTGTACGATGGATAACATCATCAGTCTCCATCTCTTCTAAAGCTTCTCTAAGCGTACTTGGAAGCTCTCTTATACCTAATGCTCTACGCCTCTCATCTGGGAGCTTGTATACATTCTCATCTACAGGATCGCCTGGATCAATCTTCCTTCTTATACCGTCGAACCCAGCTGCGATTATACATGAGAATGCGAGATAGGGGTTGCATGAAGGATCGACTGCACGATATTCGATACGCTTATGTGAAGCATATTCTGATCCCTTGAGATACATCGGCACCCTAACTAGGGCTGATCTATTACGTCTAGACCATATCAAATATATAGGAGCCTCAAACCCGGGTACAAGCCTCTTATACGAGTTGACTGTAGGGCAGCATATAGCTGTTAATGCTCGAGCATGCTCTAGTAAGCCTCCGATGAAGTATCTAGCTTCCTGGCTTAGCTCAGCGTAACTATCGTCTTCATCATACATTATATTCCTACCTTCACTCCATAGAGATACATGTACATGCATACCGCTAGCATTATCGAGGTATACGGGTTTAGGCATAAAGGTAGCTATGAGTCCACGTATCCTAGCGATATTCTTAGCTACAAACTTGTAGTATACTACTCTATCAGCGGTCTCTGTAAGCCTACCGAATCTGAAGTTTACCTCAACTTGACCTGCTGTAGCTACTTCATGATGGTGTCTCTCTATCCTAAACCCGAAGCTATCCTCTAGTATCGAAGCAACTTCATTACGATATTCGAGTGTCGTATCCTCAGGTGGTGGACGTAGATATGCATCCCTAGGCTTAACTACATATCCGCCAGGAGATATCTCCGGTGATTCAGGGAGTATCCTAGGTGCACCCCACATCTCAAATCCGTGACCACCTGGGCTAACCCATAAATCCCATACGAGTTTAGTCGGATCTACGGATTTGAATACAAAATGCTCCATCTCCGCTCCTATAAACGCTGTTAACCCTGCTTCTTCACATAACCTTTCGATACGCTTCGCTACATATCCACGTGGACATGCTTCAGAAGGCTCAGCTTCGCCATAGGATTCGTAGACATCCCCCAAGATTATGGCGCTTCTCTGAGCCTCCTCCCTTATCCACGGTATCACAGCTAGGGTTTTAGGATCTGGTATCAAAACCATATCAGATTCCTCTACATCTCTAAAACCCTTCACAGATGAGCCATCGAACCCTATACCATATCTAAAGGCATTACCTTCTAGATATTCTCTAGCAGGTACGACTATATCATGCATAATACCCCTTATATCCACGAAGGATGTATGAACCCATCTAACGTTATTCTCCCTAAGGATCTTTATAGCTTCCTCGATAGCTCCGCTGTACATAACGATCCTTAAATATGTTGACAAACGTCTATTTAAATATTAATTGTATTGATGAATAGATTATAAAGTACTACTGCGTATTGACATTCATCTACTCTAAGCCTTTAATCCTTTTTATAAGCCACACAATCCTTTTAGCCATATTCCTAACAGTATTCACACCCTCCAAATCCTTAAGGACATCACCCTTCTCCCTACCGAAGGCTATAGTCCAGTATGTGGATCCGGGGATTATCATACCTTGATGTAGAAGGAAGAATAGTAATTGTGCTAGCGTAAAATTCTGTCCAGCACGTCTAGCTACTACTATCACCCCTCCAACCTTATTCTCGAAAACCCTACCCCTAGCCATAGATAGATATCCAGCTCTATTCAGTAAAGCCATAATCTGAGGTGTAGCAGAACCGAAGTATACAGGTGTAGCTAGTATTATCCCATCAGCTTCAATCATCCTATCGAATATCTCCTGAAAATCATCCCTTATACGACACTCCCTACTACTCCTACAACTAAGACAAGCATCACACGGTTTAACCTCCCTTTCAGCAAGTCTAATCATCATAGTTTCCACACCATCTTCAGCAGCAGCTTTAAGAGCTTCACTAGCTAATATCTCCGTATTACCCCCAATCCTAGGACTACCTACTATAGCTAATATACGAATCATACAGCTTACACTGGAAGAAGAATCTAAACATATAGCTCTTACCTACATAACCTTCAGCGGTAAGATATAGTTTAAAAACCAACCCTACCTATGGAGAAGATTTAATAAGGAGCTTTCTAAGAGAGTTAGAAATGCCTAGAAAGCCCTGGTGGTGTAGCCCGGCCTAGCATCAGCGGCTGTCGCCCGCTGGACGCGGGTTCAAATCCCGCCCAGGGCGCCAACCTCTATGGTTCAATTTCCTTCACCTCCTTTAAATTCGGAAATAATGGGTTTAGTGTGAAGAGCATGATCTATGATTATGATGAGAGGCTTAAGCGGTATATGCGGATAATCGCTAGATTCAGGCATAACGGTGAGGTAGCGCGCCGCTCTTATTCCATTATCCATATCTCTATTTTTGTTTTTAGAATTATTATTAAGTCGCTATAGTAAATAGCATCGCACAGCAAACTTAATTATCTTGTTGTGATAGCAAGGATAACGTTAAGTTTCAGCGTAGCTAGACAGTTTATGTAGTAAGGCTGGTGAGATAAGCTGTCAGTAGTTGTGGTGACTGGCGGTGCAGGCTTTATCGGCAGCCACCTAGTTGGTAAGCTTCTCATGGAGGATTTTAAAGTTATCGTTTTAGACAACTTTTTTACTGGGAGCCTTGAGAATATCCAAATGTACGTAGATAACCCAAGTTTTCAGGTAATTAAGGGAGACATTAGAGGGAGGAAGGTTGTGAGAGAGACTGTTAAGGAAGCCGACTACATCTTCCACTTAGCAGCAATCGCCAGTATTCCTCTATCATTTAAGAAGCCCAAAAAGATAAATGAGGTTAACGTTATTGGGACATTAAACCTTCTCGAGGAGAGTTTAAATTCTAATGTTGAAAAATTCATCTTCACTTCATCGTGCGCCGTTTACGGCAAACCAGTATACATACCTATCGACGAGAATCACCCAACAAACCCATTATCCCCCTATGGCGTCAGTAAGCTTGCGGCTGAGCATTACTGCAGAGTTTTCTACGAGACCTATGGGCTTAAAACTATAATTCTGAGGCTCTTCAACGTTTATGGTCCAGGACAGGAGCGTAGCCCATACCGTGGGGTCATATCAAACTTCATAGAAGCGTTAAGGAGTGGTAGAGCTCCAGTCATATTTGGTGATGGGGAGCAGACCAGGGACTTTATATTTATCAGCGATGTTGTTAACGCACTTATGCTCGCCCTGAAAGCTGAGGGAGTTGGAGGAATGACCTTTAATATAGGCTCCGGCACGGAGACAAGCATAAATAAAGTCGCCGAACATCTACTGAAAATTTTTGGGTTAGACATTAAACCTATTTATACTGAGGCAAGAGCTGGCGATATAAGGCGTAGCTGTGCAAACATCAACAGAGCTAGAGAAGTTCTAGGATTTAGGGCAAGTATATCATTGGATGAGGGTTTAAGAAGGTATGTGAACGCGCTAAAAGGGTAGTTAGAGGAGTGGTTGTTAATGGAGGAGCCGCTGGTATCAGTCATCACCTGTGCGCACAATGAAGAAAAATACGTTGGAAAATGTCTAGCAAGCGTTAGAAGAGCCTTAAAGGGCATTAATGGCGAAATAGTTTTCGTCGCCGACCGATGCAGCGATAATACCGCGGAAATAGCGAAGAGATTCAACGTCGAGAAGCTTATAATTAAGACGTGGAAGAGGTGGAAAAACAGCTACGCCGAATCCCTACAAACAGGATTCCTAAACTCCTCAGGAAAATACATAAGCATAGTAGATGCGGACATAATTCTACCAGAAAATTTCTTCAAGGAAATGCTGCCGTTAATCAGAGGAAATATAGCATCAGTCTCAGCGAGGGTAGAAACCTACCCCTCAACCCTGCTTAATCGCATAATTTATGCATGGGAAAAAACTCATGAAATAACACCGTTTGGAAGGGAACCCAGGGGAGCTGCAAGGGTGATAAGAAGAGAGGTTCTCCATGAGATCGGTGGCTTTAAAGATACATCCGCACCAGACACAGACCTTGATATTAGGCTGAGAAAGTTAGGTTACAGAAGCATATATATGCATAAGGTATTTGTTTGGCATATACGTGAAAACACGCTAATGAAAGTTGTAAGAGGGCAGCTCTCTTCAGGAGATGCAAGATATGATTTGGGAGTTGGGTTTATGAAAACCTTAGCTCACTCAGTTTTTAGGCTTCGCCCATTAGTAATCTGCGGATGGATTATAAAGAAATTAAAGAAAGATTAACCTAAGCCAAGACATCATTAAAACTGCCTCAAAATAAGATATAAATTTAACATGGTGAAACTTGCTCAGCAGACGTTTAAGTTTTTTCAATCGACGAAAAATTCCCTCTGTACAACTTTTCCTAAATATAATTGGCGCGAATGAGTAAAAAGGTTTGTGTTTAAAGAGAGCTGTTAGGTAGCCGAGAAACGTGAAAGTTGGTAGGAGCGTACGTCTGGCGCGTATTAATTTTAAAACTATTCTAAACATTCTCAATGGACATATGCCTGATCGATAATCATCAACTCCTCGAAGAAAATAGTATCTCCACCCTCCACCCACACCACCTTTTTTCAGAACCACAACATCTTGAGGTAATGGTTCATATTTTAATCCTCTACTTATAAAGGATAAGCAAATATATGAGTCATCAGCTGGAGTCTCTGGCCATTTACCGCCAAGCAGATATATAAATGGCTTCATATTTACCAACATAAAGGGACCTAGCCCAACTAAGTCGGCGCTTACACCTAAGCTTTTCTCGAGACACCGCCTTGATAGGATAATATCAGCATCAAGCTTAAGAATATAGTTAAATTCACCTAAATTGATAGTTGATAAAGCTGCATTAATAGCCTTGCCCACACGAACGCCCACATGCTCTTGCATGTTTGGCTTAACATATATTGCCTCTAACGGTACAGGCAGCTTACCCTTAAGTAAGGAAACTTTATTATAAATTGCACGCGTACCGCAAACTACGATTATTCGCTGAGGCTTAACTGTTTGGTTGAGAAGAGAAGTAATAACTATTTTTGGGTCATCTTTAAGGGTTGTGATCACCGATAAAATTTTAGCAGGCATAAGTGCTCACCTCCCAGTAATAAGTTTATCGAGTTTAGATACTAGGTGCTTTACACGGTAGTAAGCATAACTCCTCCACCATGGATATCTTTTCTCTTTGTTGAGAAGAGCAGAAAGATAGCCAACAAGATTATAAATAAGACTCTTTAAGTCTCGTCGTCTTGTAACGAATAATTGCGGTAAGAGTAGAATAAAAACGGATAGCGGAAGCCCCCACTTATAATACTCGCGACCATAAGAATACTCTCTACTTGGCTGATAAATGCGGCAGAACCAAAGCAAATCCTCTCCATCATACTCGGGCGGCCAATAACCGCATGCAACAGAAACTGCGGAGACGTAACCGTCATCACAGTAGCTGATCGGATATTTACCTTTAAGGACTTTCTGCAAAAATTTAACAGAGATAAGCATAGCAGCACCTCTGCCAGCTAACGGTGCCTTCTTGGCTAGAAGGTTGGCAAGATAATCGTGTGGCAGATTAACGTCACCATCCACCTTGAAGATATGAGTGTACTTGCTTAGGTTGAAGCGTCTCAATGCTTCATTAATAGTAACACCAATTCTTATGGGAAGCGGATAATTCCGAGGAACAGGAACAACAATATTATTTTCTATAGGAATAGGTTCAGCTGACACAACATAAATTTCCTGCTCAACTCCCTCTTGAAATTTCACCTTCTCGTAGTTCTTATACACAAAAGTTGATGCGTCTCTAGTTAAAAACAGTGTCAGGATTCTTGCTTCCACCTTTCGCTACCCCCCAACCTTTATAGGCAAATAATCCTCTTTAAAAGTAGCCCCTCTAAAACGACGACTTTTCTATAATATCTTCATAAACTTTATCCATATTCCAGTATTGCCAACAACCCCATCGTCCAATAGGAGTTATGCCCCACTCATTAAGCCAATGAAGTACTTCACTTCTTGCCCTGTTTGATGTTGTTGTATGGACTGGGTAGCCATATTCATGTAGCCAAGCCTTTACAAATATTATTTCTTCCCTTTTAACAACACCAAGTTCCTCTAGTCCTTGAAGAGTTTCCTCAACATATTTTTCAGCATTAACTGGCTGGTTTGGTGGTATGGTAACCTCCACTATTAGCGTTGATCTTCCTGGAGGAGCGTTTAATGGGCTATAGTTCGATATCCATGCGTATCTATGGAAGGGTATGTCTGGAGCTGGAACATATATCCAGTGCTGCTCTGGCGCTGGCTTCCTTATAGCTAAGCCAACTACTAACACTCTATTATAATCGAGTTGCTCAGCCAATCTAATAATATGTTCTGGGGCTTCCATGAGTTTGACAAGTTCATTTAATGGAATCGAACTAACAATTTTCTTACAGTATATTTCATTATTTATGAACCAGCCATCATTTACGCGCTTAATGCTCACCACATTATAGCCTTTAATATAACGCACGCCATATCTGTAGGCCATGCCCATCGCGCAATCAAATATTCTTTGAATTCCGCCATATCTCGGATAATAAAACCTTGACTGTTCAATATAGCCTATGGTTAATTGTCCCATGGCTGACCTAACAACATCCCTCCAGTCAGGAATCGGCAATCTACCTGGTGTATATATCCAGTCAACATCAATATTCTCTAATGGTCTCTTCCAGATCTTCAAATTATATGGGACAAGATATTTTTCAGCAATCCAATTGCCAAAAAAGTTGTGAATCCAATCCCGAAAATTTTTAGGAATAAAGTCATCTGGTCTTAGCTTCCATGCTTCAAGAAACGATATTAACGCATCAATTTTATCCTCTTCAGGGAGAGCGTTAAGGTTGTTTTCGAGAGGATAAGGGACAAAGTGACGGGATAACGCTATGAAAGATTTTCTCGGTACTTCAAGAACATCATCAATAATTTCAAGCATTCTATTTAAAATTGTTTTGTTCCTCGAAAAAATAACATGGCTTCCGCCAATATCGAACAAATGACCATTTATTTTCTCGCTTCTAAGCAAACCGCCTACGGTTCTCTGCTTCTCCAAAATCACAACTCTAGCGTTTGGTTTTCTTAACTTATATTCTAAGCCAAAGAGAATACCGGCCCAACCACCGCCTAGCACTGCCACAGATGTCATTTTTTCACCACTGTTATTTAGTTCTCAAATTTTTACTATTCAGTAGAAGGGCTTTCTTATAAAATTAGAATGTTCCCTGTTCACGGATAGTTGATATTTTACTTTCTTCAAAGGCTATGGTATCCTTTAATCCAGAGGAACACCTTCTTTCTTCACTCTCCTCAGAGGTACATTAGTATTTTAGTGGTGCTAAAGTTATTGTTGCCGCAGTAATTATAGTTCCACCGATGATGAAGGGCAGGTTGATGTTTATTCCCGCTAGGAAGCCGCCTATAGCTGGGCCGA
>Ga0209394_1000079_pt1 | contig 90285 bp, 99 predicted proteins | sample JNZ201metaG_FD_184122 | JGI IMG/M metagenome (GOLD analysis project Ga0209394, IMG submission 184122) | Hot spring microbial communities from Jinze hot spring, China to study Microbial Dark Matter (Phase II) - JNZ 20120812A (SPAdes) (version 3) ...
ACCCCCAGTCTGATACTTCCATTTGGTAGTGTTTGTTTGCGACCCGGGGTATGGTGACCTCCCTGTGTGTTGGGGGTCGTGCTTGAACATCGGCCACGGGGTGTCTGCAAGCCCGTCGGGGTTTGCGGAGGCCAGTTGGAAGGCGAGAATGAGGGATGCTGCGAGAATGGAAGCTAGGAGAATATTGATTGAAAAATTCTTCACAACCATTTTTCATCCACACCAGCGGAGAAAAAGTTTTACAACCTATTTAAGGGTTTCGACGAACATTGTTTAAAAAATAATCCTATTCATGTTTTAAAAAAGCATTTAGGTAGAGGTTTGCTGCAGAACCGTGAGCCTCAGGTATCATCTCACTACCTATAACGTATATCATTGCGCCTGCTCAAGCCAGGCAAAACCTTTATCGTTATGTAAAGACTTAGTTCTACAATACAGTTAAAAATACTACTGAATGTTAAGTTTACCTTTTCATCTGGTTATAACCTTTTAAACCAGTTTCCAAAGTGTAATATTGAGTATTGGGTGTTAAGGAAGAGGTGGAGTTGCTCAGGAAGAGGGCAAAGGTTTTTCTAGAGACTTCTAAATATTTGGTTGAAAAGGGAGATTATGATGTGGCCGCTTTTAATGCAGAACAGGCTGCTCAACTCTACCTTAAATCTACGTTGCTTGAAATAATTGGCGATTATCCCAGGACGCATTCCATAATATTTCTTCTAAAAGAACTGGAACGAACTTGTCTGGAAGAAGTCTCTAAATTCATAAAGGAGAATAAGAATGGCCTTCACATATTGGAGGATTCCTATTTAACTAGCAGATATTTCTATAAGTCATTCGACAAGGAAGATGCTGAATATTTGATTTCCTTAGCAGAAAAAGTGGTGATGTTTTGTGAGGACATTAGAAGCCGCTTGGGAAAGGGCTAAGTTATTAAGGAGCTGGCAGGATTGGACGAGTAAAATAGTTAGGGCCTCAAATAAAATATTAGGGGACAATCTATTTAACATCTATATTTTCGGAAGTCTGGTTAGAAATGAGGCGTTAGCGGGCTCAGACATTGACATTCTAATCGTGGCGAAAGAGCTTCCCAATTCTTTGATTGAAAGGGTTAAAATCAAAATGGATATTTTGGAAGAAGCCGGTCTACCACTTGTCCACCCTTTTGAAATACATTTAGTAAACGAAGACGAGGCGGAAATTTACTTAATCCACATCAAAGATGAATTCATCAAGATCCAGTGATTATCCCAATTCGAAACAAATACAGTAAGACTACATGCTGCTAAAGTAGGACGTCTAGGATCATCATTGTAATGAAGCCTATAATCATGAAGAGCATCGTGTCTTTCCCAAATCCGCCTGAATGAGCCTCAGGTATCATCTCACTACCTATAACGTATATCATTGCGCCTGCTCCGAAAGCTAAAAAGAAGGGCAGTAACCATTGGAAAACCTGTACTAGAAGAGCGCTAAGTAGAGCGCCAAATGGCTCAACGATTCCTGATAGCAATCCGAGTAATACTGCTTCCCTCCTACTCTTACCCAGCTTGACGAACGGGATGGAGACAGAGGCTCCTTCTGGAAAATCTTGAAGAGCTATGCCGGATGTTAAACCCCATGCGGCTTTAACGTTACCTGATCCAAAGACTACTCCAACAGAGAACCCCTCGGGCAGGTTGTGTAAGGTTACTGCAGTTATTATCTTCATAAGCCTCCCGGATTTCTCGTTTTCCCCAGCTGTCTTCAAAGGGTGTTCGTGTGGAATGAAGATGTCAGAGCCGTACATAAGCAGAGACCCTGTTAGAAAACCAATGCTCGCTATGACTATTCCACCCATTTCTAATGCGGGCTGGAGAAGGCTGAAGAATGAAGCAGCCATCATTATCCCTATTGAAAAACCGAAGAAACAGTCTAACTTCCTTCCTGACAGGCTCGTCTTGATGAATGCTACCATCGCACCTGCTCCTGTCGCAGTTAAACAAACAACCCCGCCCAGGAGGGCATTCAGTAAGATTTCAAGCATGATTTGCTACAATAAAAAGGCATTTAAAAACTCTTGAATAACTATTGAAGACTGGAAGCAAGGTATTTGTTAGAAACCGATGTATCTGTCTTTGGATACGCCACATATTGGACATTTCTCAGGAGGTTCTTCTCCAACATAGGTGTGTCCACATACTGGGCATATCCAGACTTTCCCCTTGATAGGCCAGTCTTTATTCTGGTCGACATAGCCCTTGGCTTCCCTGTATAATTGCGCGTGTATCTTCTCAGCTTCATAAGCCCATTTAAAGCTCAGCTCAGCAGCCTTCTCTCCTTGAAACTTTGCGACCTCAATGTAGGTTGGGTACATTTCGTTAACCTCGTATTCTTCACCCATTATTCCAAGCTCAAGGTTTTTCGAAGTGTTTCCTGGACCCGCTGGAGTGCCGGAGGCAACTTTAAAGTCTTCCTTATAATTCTTCAACTTATCGTAGTGATTCCTCGCGTGGACGAATTCTGCAAAGGCTATTGCCTTAAAGAGCCTTGCAACATTGGGTAACTTCTCTTTTTCAGCAACATCGGCAAACACCAGATACCTCATGTGAGCCATCGATTCCCCGCTGAAAGCATTAAGGAGGAGGTCTCTCGTAGTTGGTCTAATACTCATTGCGGCATCGAAAAATGAAAGATGATAACTAATTTTTAAGCATTTTCCGAAAAAATAAGCAATAGGATATTTTTAATAATATCTGTTAAAAACCTTAGAACAGATTCTGCATTTAACAATATCTACAGTAGGGTTAATCTTTTCATGCATACTGCAGAAATATTTCTTAGACATGAAGTATGATGCTATTTTATCTATTTCCTCTTGAATCCTATAGCCTCTAATTTTTCCTCTAATAATTTTCTCAGCAAGACTCTCTATCAGATTAGTTACATCTAAGAAATCAGTCATTTTTACGAGCACCCCCCTCTCAGAATTCAGGTATCTGGAAATTGCTGAACGCGATAATCCCAGAATTTCTGCGGCCTCTTTTTCATACATACCCTTTTCTACCAGTTTACTCGCAAGAGTTCGCCTAACCGATGGGACGACATACCTGTATGTTAACTCGAATACGTCTTCCACTTTTCAAAGCACCATTATCTTTCTCCTTACTTCCTCAGGATTGTTGACTACTTCTGTTAAATCCTCAACAATCTCAAGCGAGCCAAGGTACTCGTTATTCTCATTCTTCACCGGTACTAATAACACTCTTATTATCCTATCTCCGCTCCTAGTCCAGAACTCTCTGTATCCAGCTTTCCCATGCTTGACATCATCAACGTTCTTCCTAACAACGCTTTCAAGCCTAGGAGGATGGCAATATTCCAGTCTTCTTCCGATTATCGTCTTGGTCCTGACGAAGCCCTTGTGGAAAAAGCTTTGAGTGAAGAACCTTACTCTATCGTTTTTATCGGCAAAGGTTATTTCAAGCGGTAGAGAATTTAAGACAGCTGTGAGTTCATTGATATTCAGGAAGCCAGTATTCAAATCGATATCTTCTTTACCCGTTATTTTGTAAGTGTCAGGCTCAATGCCGTGAAAAGCAACCATTGTCCTAAATTCTGGAGGAAGCCTATCCATCTGCTCGCTGTTAACCTTCACTTCCAATTCGTATGGCAATACTGGCTTTGCATCAGTACGCCATTCTTCCTCAATGCTCACTAAATAGCCTAGATTTTTAGAAATCTCGGCAATAGCAGCCCACTCTCCTTCATTAAGCAGAGCATATAATGCTGGGAATAGAATCTTGTTCTCCCTGAAAACAAGCTCCGAAGCCTCCCTAGCTACTTCTAGAGCCCTCTCTGCAACCTCGTTAACCATAGAACGGTAGGAAGGTTTATCAGCTTTCTGTATTGACTCCAATAATCCTCTAAGCTTAATTCTTACCTGATCTTCTCTACCCCATAAAACCCTGGGTACAGCTGAAATCCCACGCCTCTCCAAATATGGGAATAAAAGCATCTGTATTTTCCTGTAATGAAGCCTGATCTTAGAAAGCTCGAATAAAGCATCTTTCAGTTTAACAAACCCTTCTTCAACCTGTTTTTCATTCTCAGCTTTAAGCAGAATCGAAACATATAGTTCGATGGCCTCCGACTGCTTAAGTATCCAATCATTCTCTTTCATAAGTATATCTAAAGGATGACCTTTGGGAATATCCTTGAGCTCCCTTGGTTGAAGCTGTTCTCTGAAAAGCGCTACATGAAGATCACATAGTTTTAATATTTCCTCTAGTGGAATGCCCTCTTTAACTAACTGCTGTTCTATCAAAGGTATTTCATGAGGAGAAACTTTAGAAAGAATATTTTCAAAATTCCTCTTAATCTCTTCAATATCTCTACCGCGGTGTACTTCCTTCAATATATTCTTAAGCGCTTCAATTATTTCTCTTCGATCAACGTTTTCAGTTGACATGTGTCAATTTTTTTAGCAAATCGCATTTAAACATTTCCCGAAATCTAAAAGCTTCTCGAAAAGGCTAAAAAGAAGGATGAAGAGAGATTTATCATGAATGTTCAGGAGGCGATTGAAATAAGAAGGGCATATCGTGCTATTGAACCAATAGATATTACAGAAGATCTAATTAAAGACTTGGCTTACCATGCTTCTCTAGCACCCTCTTGTTATAATAACCAGCCTTGGAGATTCATCTTCGTTAAAAATCCTGAGAAGCTTAGAGAAATTCATAATGCATTGTCTAGTGGAAACGATTGGGCGAAAAAAGCCTCTATGATCATCGCTGTATATTCTGAGAAGGAATATGATTGCATCATAGGTGAGCGAGAATACTATCTCTTCGATACTGGAATTGCTGTAGCATTTATGATTCTAAGAGCAACGGAGCTTAAAATGGTGGCTCACCCCATTGCCGGATACGATCCTGAGAAAGTTAAAAGGATTCTGGAAATTCCGGAGAACGCTATTCTAATTACTTTAATCGTAGTGGGAAAGCATTCTGAAGAAGCCACCAGTAACCTTTCAAGTAAGCAGAGAGAAGCAGAATTGAAAAGACCTCCGAGAAAGAGTTTTGAAGAGTTTGCCAGGGTTATTTAAGAGTAACCAATGCTATATTTAATGACGATGTTCATGTACAATGTTATTTCTTCCCTCTAATTTCGCCAGATACTTTCCCATATTTCTATTGAATTCTTCCTGGCAATGTTTCGAACAGAAATATATAACGTACTCTCCATGTTCCAATTTACCGTATGCGTCTTCAGGGGAAACCGTCATTCCGCATACTGGATCTATCACAATATGCTTCTTCTCCTTTAAGCCAGTTACTTTAGGCTCATATTTTTTCAGTGTTTGACTATTTAATGCTACGATTATCGTACTTAAAGACATTATTAACGCACCCATTGCTGGTGGCAAGAGGATGCCATAACCGTATAGGACTCCTGCCGCCAGGGGTATGGTGACCGTGTTGTAGCATGTTGCCCACAAGAGGTTTTGAAGCATCTTTGCATAGGTCTTTCTGGAGAGGTTGATGGTCTTCACAACATCTCTAGGGTCGTTTCTAACAAGTATTATGTCAGCACTCTCTATGGCGACATCGGTTCCAGCACCTATCGCTATCCCAACATCAGCTGTAATGAGGGCAGGCGCATCGTTTATTCCATCCCCCACCATCGCGACCCTGAGGCCCTTCTCTTTCAATAGCCTTATTTTACCAGCCTTCTCATCGGGAAGAACACGTGCAAAGTAATCATCTATCTTAAGTTCACCTGCAACCCATTTAGCGACTTCTTCAGAATCGCCCGTAAGCATGTAGACATTTAAGCCTAGCTTCTTAAGCATCTCCACAGCCTCGTAGGATTCTTCCCTCACCCTATCGGAGAGGGCGAATACACCAGCGGGCTTACCGTCTACGATTGTGAAGACGAGAGTCTTTCCCTGGTTCTGAAGCTTCACAACCCTATTGTCAACCAGTTTAATCCCCATTTCCTCAAGCGCGCTTTGACTTCCAACAAGTATCTCTCTCCCATTAACTTTTCCATAAGCGCCTCTACCGGGTAGAGCCTTAAACTCGTCGGCTTTTAAAAACTCTACGCCCCTCCTCCTAGCGTAACTGACTATTGCCTTAGCGATTACGTGTTCAGAATTCGATTCGACGCTTGCAGTCAAGCTTAGAAGCTCGTCTTCAGGAATAAAAGCGATTACATCACTCACTTCAAAGCTTCCTCGAGTTAATGTCCCAGTCTTATCGAAAACCACTGTGTTTACATCCTTTATGGCTTCGAAAGCCCTCCTATCCCTTATAAGGACCCCGTTTCTCGACATTATCGTTGTTGAAAGCGCAACCACCAACGGGATAGCTAAACCGAGCGCGTGTGGGCAAGCAATAACAAGTACCGTCACCATTCTTTCAAGAGCGAAATCCGCATTTTCCAGCAAGAACCATACGGAGAAAGTTATTATACCCGCTGTAAGCGCCAGATAGAACAATAGGGCTGCGGCCCTATTCGCTAAATCCTGCGTCCTAGACCTGCTTTCCTGAGCCTGCTTGACAAGCCTGATGACCTGTGCTAAATAGGTTTCTTCTCCCGTATGCTCGATCCTTATCTTAAGAATGCCTTCGCTGTTTATTGAGCCGCCTATCACCTTATCCCCCACTCCTTTGCGTATAGGCTTAGACTCTCCTGTTAACAGTGCCTCATTAACGAAGGATTCTCCCTCAACCACCATACCGTCTGAGGGTATTTTCTCACCTGGCTTCACAAGAACGATGTCGCCAACCTTCAGTTCTGAAACGGGTATGTCGCTTACTCTACTGTTCTCGATCCTGTGGGCTATTGTAGGCATTGTTTTAACAAGCTCATCTAGAGCTCTAGATGCTCCCAAAATGCTCTTCGCCTCCATCCAGTGTCCAAGGAGCATGATGTCTATGAGTGTGACAAGCTCCCAGAAGAAGTCTCTCCCCCTCGCCATTAAGACAGCCCCTGAAGAATATATGAATGCTATTGAGATTGCTGTTCCAACCAAGGTCATCATCCCGGGTTGCCGCTTCCTAATCTCATCTATTAAGCCTCTTAGGAAAGGACTCCCGGAGTAAAAATAGATTATTAAAGACAATGTGAACAGCATCTCTCTTTGAAAAGGAGGCTTAAAACTGAATCCAAACCACTCCTGGATCATATCAGACAGTATTAGCACTGGAATCGTCAATATTGAAGAAACTAACAGCTTTCTCTTAAATTCGGAAGCATGGTGAGCATGTCCGTGGCCAGAATGCTCCATATGCTCTATAACAGGCTTATATTCGTTCAATCGTCTAGAGTTAACCTATGACTATGATATTAAGCCTTATACGAAAAATATGAAGCCTGTAAGTCATAGGATTAGACCTTGAAATAGAAACATTTAAACTACCTAGAATAATCCCTAGACTCTGTTTATGAGCCTGAAGACTGAGCCAAAAATAAAGGAGAAAAGATGGTCTCCGAAGCTTGAGGAAGAACTTCTCGAAATCTGGGAAAAAGAAGGATTGTACAGATTCGACCCCAATAAGCCGGGGGAGATATATACCATAGATACTCCTCCACCTTACATTTCAGCTAAGTGGCACGTCGGCGGAGCCGCCCATTACGTTGGAATAGACATGGTCGCAAGGTATAAGAGGCTTCTAGGATACAATGTTCACTTCCCAATCGGCTGGGATAGGAACGGTCTGCCAGTTGAAGTCATGGTTGAAAAACAGTTCAACATCATGGTAAAGGAAGTAGATAGAGAGCATTTCATCAATCTCTGCAAGCAGACTCTAGACCAGGTTGAGGCAGAAGTTATCAAACAAGCTAAAAGACTGGGTTTAAGCAGCGAATTCGAAAACATGTATAGGACTGATTCTCCGGAATACAGGAGCCTCACTCAAGAGACTTTCATAGAATTGTGGAAGAGAGGCCTAATCTACGAGGCTAAGAGGCCTACAAACTGGTGTCCCCGGTGTGGAACTGCGATAGCGGATGCTGAAGTAGAATACATAGAGATCCCTTCCAAACTGTATTACATTGTTTTCAAAGTCAAGGAGACTGGTGAAGACGTTCAGATAGCTACAACAAGGCCTGAGTTACTAGCCGGTTGCGACGCGGTCATATTCAATCCTGAAGACGAGAGGTACGTTAGGCTAGAGGGTAAGACGATGATAGTGCCGATTTACGGCAAGGAGGTTAAGGTTATTCCCAATAGTTATGCTAAGCCGGATTTCGGGACAGGGCTTGTGATGATATGCAGCTATGGAGATACTTCCGATATAAGGTTATTCAGAGAACTAGGCCTGAAGCCCACTAGGGTTATAGATGAGAACGCTATCATGACTGAGGAATCTGGCTTCCTCAAGGGTCTGAGGGTTGATGAAGCTAAGAAGAGGATTGTAGAAGAACTTTCAAAGAGAGGGCTACTTGCAAAGTCTGAGGATATTATTCAAAGAGTACCTGTCTGTTGGAGGTGCCGGACGAGACTAGAATTTGTAGAAATGAGCGAGCTCTATCTTAAGCAGGAGGAGTTCGTCGAGCAAGTTAGAGAAGCATCTGATAAAATGATTTTCTACCCTGAATCTATGAGGCAAATCCTTATTGATTGGATTAACAGCATCAGAGGAGACTGGCCCATTTCCAGGAGGAGATACTACGCTACGGAAGTACCGCTCTGGTATTGTAAGAAATGTGGGGAACCATACGTTCCTAAACCTGGAAGGTACTATAGGCCTTGGAAAGAGCAACCAGGCGATGATGCTAAATGCTCTAAATGCGGCGGGACTGATTTCCAAGGCGACACTAGAGTCCTAGACACGTGGATGGACTCCAGCATATCTCAACTTTACGTAACCGGATATAAGAGAAACGAGGAGCTTTTCAGAAAGTCCTGGATATGTTCTCTAAGGCCGCAGGGCTACGAGATAATAAGGACCTGGCTATACTATTCGATTCTGAGGACGATACAGCTAGTTGGCACGCCACCATTCAAGGAAGTGAGGATAAGCGGTCTCGGTCTTGATGAGAAGGGTGAAGCGATGCATAAATCTAAGGGGAACGTGATCTATCCAGATGAATACCTCGAGGAATATGGTGCTGACGCTTTCAGGTTCTGGGCTGCCTCCGAAGCCAAACTCGGCTCCAACTACCGTTTCTCGGAGGAGAAGATTAAGGCTGCGAGGCTATTTCTCACCAAGCTCTGGAATATCAGTAGGTTCATATCATCATTCGAATATGTGGAAAAGAAACCAGAGCTCTGCCTATTAGATAAGATTGCGTTAAGCGAGTTGAAAAGAGTCCTTGAAGAGGCTAAGAAAGACTATGACTCCCTAGATTTTTACGGACCCTCTAACCTATTGAGGAATTATATTTGGAACTTTTTCGCAGACCACTATTTAGAAGCCGTTAAGCCAAGGGCTTATTTAACGGGAAGCATGGGAGAGGCTGTTTCAGCGTGGTATACTCTACACAGGGTTTTAAGGACTTGTTTGATTAGTCTTTCTCCAATAATACCATTCATAACAGATTATTTGTTTAGAAACATTTACGGCGAATCTGTGATGAATCAGTCTTTTCCAAGCCTAGACGATGTTGAAACCATAGACAGCGATTTGACAACCCTATTCATGAATGTGAATTCAGCTGTTTGGAAGCTTAAAAAGAAGCTTAACATCCCCCTGAATGAGAAAATAAACTATAGAATATACTTGCCCGAGAAGTTAAGGGGCTTAGAGTCTGATTTAACTAGGATGCATAAGATTGAAGTTAGCTACGAGGAGCCTGAATCGGGGTCTGAAGAGGTCGGAGGCTTCTTCTTCAAGAAGCTCTAGGTCAGTTTGAAATGATTTCTTCAAGCCGTTTAACACAATTACTCAAATCTTCAACGTTGTCAATATTTGCGAATTCTATTGAAACATAACCGTTGTAGAAAGCTAGACGGAGAGTATTAAACACTTTTTTAAAAAAGCCCTTTTCAGGATTGTTTAAACTGTTCTGGCTAACGGTCACGTGATTGACTAGGGGTGCGAGCTTCTCGACAACTTTATCGTCTATATTCTTAGCATCCTTAATGTTCAAAGTTAATCCTATGCTTTCAGAACCTATGTCTTCAATCATACCCATAAGCCTCTCCAATTTCAGATAAGCAGACTCATTAGTATCTATACTGATCTTCACATTATTCTTCTCCACCGCTGAGAGAAGGTTAAGCAGATTCCTGTAAAGGAGGTTGAAATCTTTTTCAGCATACTCCCCACCCTTCTCGGGTATAGCTTTCAATCTTAAAATCCTGCATCCGTTTTCCCCGCAGAACCTTATCCAGTTTTTAACCTCGTTCAAGTATTTCTCATTGCTCTTAACATCGCCCCCCAAAAGGTTTAGTCTGAGGGCTAAAGCAACTATGTTACCTCCATTCTCCCTTAAAATATTGAAGATCTGTTGAATATGCTCTCTGTTTTTAACGCTCCTCTCATCGAGTTCAACGTTCTTAAAGCCCATTCCAACTAGCTTTACCAGAAGCTGTTCTAGACCACCCTCTTCAGAAGCTAATTTGTTAAGGTTTAGAGTATTAATACAAATGTTCAACCGGTTTCCCCACACCTAACAAATCTCCACCCTGATACCTAGCATTTTTCTCCCCGTTTACACTTGCTCCAAAGAATCTTTACGTCTTCTAGCTTTGGCACTAATAGTGCTACGCCAAGAGCCGTATTTGAAAGTTCTTTCTTGTTTTCCATTTTTCCGAGTCTGGGAAATCTACGCAGTACTCTTATTTTAAGTTTTTCCCAAGGACAATTCCTATAGGATGTATGCAAAAGTACCTTTTGAAGTATCTTCAACCACTACTCCAACTTTATTGAGTTCCTCCCTGATCCTGTCGGCAAGCCTATAGTCCCCTGATGATCTTGCTGCACTCCTAATATCTAACAGTATTTCAACTAGCCTCTTCTCCCTTTCCGTAGCCCTCTCAACACCGCTCTGGAAGAACCCGAGCATTCTCCAGAGCCTTAAAAATCCCCCTAGGAACCTTCTTGAAACACTCCCCCTATTGATATCTTCAATAATCCGGTTTGCAGCATCCATGAGTGTTGCAATAGCCCTTGGCGTGTTGAAATCGTTTGCAAGATGGTTTAAAACCTCTTCCTCGAGTTCCCCAGCCTCCTCATCCCCATTGCCCTCGCCCATCCTGAGGATTATCTTCCTAACTTTGTCAAGCCCCTTCTTGGCTGATTCCAGAGCCTGCTCGCTGTAGTCTAGTGGACTACGGTAATGTGTAGAGAGGATGTAGAACCTGAGAGTGTCTGCATCGAACCTTCTTAAAGCTTCTTCAATAGTCACGTAGTTACCAAGGGATTTGGACATTTTCTCTCCCTTAACCGTTAAAGGCCCGTGGTGCATCCATATGTTCACAAACCTTTTACCAGTTAAAGCCTCGGACTGAGCCCTCTCATTCTCATGGTGTGGGAATATCAAGTCCATGCCACCAGCGTGAATATCGATGGTCTCCCCCAGGTATTTCATGCTCATCGTTGAACACTCTATATGCCAGCCTGGACGTCCCCTCCCCCATGGGCTTTCCCAATAGACCTCACCGGGCTTGGCTGATTTCCATAGGGAGAAGTCTAACGGGTCCTTTTTATTCTCACCGGGCTCGATTCTGGCACCGGCAATAATCCTTTCCAACGACTGGCCTGAGAGCTCCCCATAGCCCTGGTACTTCCTCACCGAGAAATAGACATCTCCTCCAGACTCATACGCATACCCCTTCTCCACGAGCTTGCTTACAAAGCTGATTATGTCTGGAATATGGTCAGTAACCCTAGGATTGAAAGTAGGATGTTTTATTCCAAGCCTCAAAGTATCTATGAAGTATTTAACCGTGTATTGAAGAGCAATCTCGCTTGCAGGCCTATTCTCCTCCTTAGCCCTGTTTATTATCTTATCGTCGATATCAGTAATATTTCTAACCATTATCACCTTGTAGCCCAAATATTCCAGGAACCTGCGGAAAGAATCGTAGACTATCTCCGCTCTAGCGTGGCCCAGGTGGGCAACATCATAAACAGTGGGGCCGCAGACATACATCCGTACTTCCCCAGGGTGTACAGGATTTAGCTTCTCAACTCTCCTAGTCAAAGTGTTGTAGATGAAGATGTCCCTGGGTTTACTCGATTGCTTCATGACCATGCCCACCCCCTTATTTTTCTTTTAAGTATTCCGTAATCCTTCTCCTCTCTCTAACTTTCTTCAAAAGCCAGCTTTCTTTCAAAACAAGTTGCCAAGGTGTCTTAAGCCTTCTCATAACATATGCTAGCGTATTTTCTAGACTATCGAACTTAACCGGCTTGCCTGCTAGAGCCTTTCTTACGTTCTCTCTGACCAGCCATACTCCAGCAGGCAGGAGGTACCCTGGTCCTGCTTCTCTCAACACAAGTACTGAAGCCTGTCTTCTAATACTATTGAGGTACTCTGCGACTGCGAGCCTCGCAGCATAGTAGCAGCCACCTATTCTCGCATAGGTTGTTCTACCCTCGATATCTTCGTAATCAGAGCCTATTGCGATTTTTTCATCACCACCTACATTCCAAACCGAGCCCGGATGGAATATTTCTATGAATTCGTAAGACCATTTCCCGGGCATTAAGACTACTATAAACCTGTTATCGATATGCTCAGATTCATATACGGCATATTCGTCAACCTCCGGGTTACCTCTAATCTTCTCAAGCATTCTCTCAGCCAGCGTACTGTCTACGGCAGTTATGCTCCACCTGGTGGGAACAAGCCTCCTCTTCTTACCTATTCCAAACATCGCAACGCTGAAAGCCTTCTGTATTGTTGAAACAGGTACTCCAAGAGAGTAAAGGTAATAGATAGCATCAGATGCTTTCAAATCCTCATCATAATATGCTTTCTCAATGAAGCGGTTAACCTTAATGTTCCCAGCCTCGATCTTTTCAATAGGCCCATAGGGGCCAAAGGGTTGAGCATCCTCATCCAACAATATCCTAGCCCGGACCGGTTTTGAAAACTCTACATACGCTTCAATAGGCTGGCTTGCCATAGCTATTTCTTGAGTAAGCTGGAAAAGCCTACCGGCTTCCCAGGGCCTGTAAGCATTCACTCTGAATATCCCCCTCACCAGGCTCGACCTATATTCGACGAGTTTCTCAAGGTCTATGCTCCACCAGGACTCTGGATAGTCTAGAATTCTAGTATCTCCGAAATACGGCGGTATCATTGGGCCGACTCCAACCTTTGGATAGCCGATTCTACCCACGAATACCCCGGGTGGAGAAGAACCATCTAGCACCGTCTTGTTTTCAAGCTTTACGACAGGCTGCAGCTTACTGTATCTCAAAAGTATTGGGCACTGTTTTCTCCCGCAAAGAGCACGTGAGCCTAAGCAGTATATGCATTGACTACCCCTTACAGCCCGAAGCTCTACGCCTTCACTACCCCATAAAGACTGGGGATTATTCAATAGGTATTCTCCTACCACGCTTCCTCTTCATCAAAATTATTTCAAGAATACCATTGGAATACCTTGCCCTAGCAGAGTCTTCCTCAACCTTCGTTGGAAGCGGTATTCTAACACTGTAGTAGAGCGGTTTCCCCCCGGACAGTCTCCTAACAGTCGGAGTTATTTTCTTGCAAACGCCCTCGACTACTATTGAGTCTTCATGAAGCGTCAATTTAATATCCTCTTTTTCAACACCCGGAAGGTCTACGCTTATCCTTATTTCTTCCTCTCTTTCAACGATATTGTAGAGGGGTTCGATACACCCCATTGCTCTCACCCTATACTTCTTAAAATCTTCTTCGAAAAGCCTCCTGGCCTCCTCCACGATCCTTTCAAAATCCTCCATTCATGCCACACCTCCTACACGAGCTGTTCTGCAATAGGCTGTACTTGCCTCATTCTCCTTATCTCATCATCAGTCCTCCTCATTAACTCTCTATACTGCATTCTTATCTCCTCGGCTGAAGCGATTAGAGAATCTACTTCAACCTTTTCCAGGCCTATTTGTGGCAGTATCGTTAGAACCTTCGCCGCCGAACCCGGATCAGGGTAATTCAGATAGGATTGGACGAATAATCCCAAGCCGGTTATCCCAAGTCTCTCAAGTTTCCTCAATATGAGCGCTTTAGGACCGAAGATGAAACCGTCGCTTAACAATTCAACATTCTTCATCTTGGACAATATGGATAACGCTTCCTCGTTTGTAGGTATTCCATAGACTTTCGGGTCGCTTACATCTATCCTGTAAGGGTCAGGTATTCCACCCAGGCTTAGAAAAAGCCTTGGATTCTTAGACTTTACCCAGTTGACAATCTCGTCGACGATCTCGTAAACCCCCCTTTGGGGTATTGGAAGCTCCGACCTCAGAATGTAAACGTTGTCCTTATAGTATATTTCGAAGACATCACTCATCTTCCCGTCTCTTATTATTAAAACAGGCGGGAATTCTTGCGTTTGAAGATAACCCGTCTTCTTAAAGCCGAGTTTAGCAAGGTAGTGAGTAAGAGATATTGTTCCAACAAGTCCAATATCCGGAAGCCCTTCGAGTATTATCGGTCTTTCAGAATCTGTTTTAACTTCTTCAATAATCACGCTTTTTCCAACCATTTCAACCTATGGATATATTCCCTGGGATGGATAAAAGCTTTAGCCTAATCAATTTTTAGGTTCAGCATGAATAATTACTTCAACATCGCCTAGTTTTTTCTTGATCGAATCTTCTAGACGTGAAACTGTTTCATGAGCTTCCATCATGCTCGTCTCCCCATCCATGCTTACTGCAAGTTCAACCCTCTTTAAACCATAGTGATCTTGGAATACCAGTATTCTATTTACCCCTTCAATGTTTTTGAAACGGGCAGTTTCCTCTTCGACAATATCCTTAACGCTCTGGTATAGTTTAGAGCCTGAACCTACTGTCTCAACTATTTTTAAAGGCGGATTGACAGTTTCGAGATGTACCATTACACTACCTACGTTTCCAACATTTTCCAAAATCCTCTTCTCTATCTCGTCGGCGATCTTATGCGCATCTGAAAGACTCATATTATTGGATACTTCTACATGTAAGGATACTAAAAGCCCATCGCCCGATTTCGACAAGGTTATTTCATGAACGTTTGAAACTCCTTCTACACTTAAGGCAGAATCTCTTATTAGCCCGTAGAGACTACTCGAAGCCTTAGGTATCATTTGGACCCTGACAACGACACTACCACCCAAGTCTTCCGAAATCCTGTTTTCAATCCTCCTTATAGACTTATGCATTTTAGAGAAATTATTATCTGTTGAAACCAGTGCACCTATGTCAACGTATGTCTTCCTATCGACCCTCCTAACGTTAAGATAGGAAACCCCTTCTCTGCCATACTCCTCCTCTAGGATTTGCCTAATCCTCTTCACCGTGCTTGGAGAAACAGCATCTGTCAACTCCAATCCGGTTTCATAGAGCAGTTTAATGCTAAGGTAAGCCATTGTCGCAGATAGAACTAGCCCGGCTACGGCATCAGCCTGCGCAATGTTTAAGAAACCTGCTGAGAAGAAGCCTGCAATAGCAATCAATGTATCGAAGAAGTCTGCGAGAGAGTGTAATAAACCCGCTTTAACACTCGTTTCACTTTTAGATGCTTTTGAAAGAACCGTTATCCTAGCGAAGTCTACAATAAGCGTATAGGCTAAGGCTAAGAACCCTATCGCGTCAAGATACACCCGCGAGGGGTTGACAAGCCCGTTCAAGCTCCTGAACATGAGGTATGCAACCAGGTAGAGTAATGCTATTCCACTGGTAAATGAACCCAGGGTCTTAACCCTGCTATGGCCATAAGTATGGCTCTCATCCGCAGGCTTGATGCTAATCTTATAGGTTGCGAGAATCATCACCGTTATCATGAAATCGTAAAGAGCATGTATCCCATCGCCTAAGATTGCCAGGCTATTGGTTACGACGCCTGCAGAGATTTCGAGAAGCATCACCGAGCCTATTAGACACGTAGAAAACAGCTGTGCTCTCAGTATCCTCTTCTCCTCAGCACTACTCAAAGCTTGCTTGTTACGTGAGGCTTTTGAAAAGATGCTTTTAAGCTTGTTGTTAAAAAATTTAAAAACTATAAACGAGTCTAAAGCTAACTCCTAAATATGTTTCCAACCGGGGACGAGACCGAGCGCTATACACACCCCATCGTCACATATATGTTAATAGGCATCAACTTTGGTGTTTTCCTATTGGAATACTCGGACCCATGGACTTATGAGATTATGATACGGCGCTACGGTTTTATACCGAGGCTTCTTCTAACAAATCCCCTGGAGGGGTTTTTCAGAATGTTGACGTCAATGTTCCTACACGCGGATATTATGCATATCTTTGGCAACATGGTTTTCCTATACATTTTCGGCGATAACGTTGAAGACAGGATGGGACATGGCAAGTTCTTCATTTTTTACATAATCTTTGGAATAGTTGCTGACATTGCGCATTTTCTAATAGACCCTTCTTCAACAATCCCAGCTATAGGAGCTTCTGGAGCCATATCCGGGGTTATGGGAGCTTACATGGTCATGTTTCCCTTATCCAGAGTCAGGGTTTTCTACCGTTTTTTCATGGTGAGGCTCCCTGCTGTTGTCTACTTAGGCTTCTGGTTTATCCTACAGCTTTTAGAAAGCATGCTCCCAGGCTACACGGGCATTGCATACTGGGCCCATATAGGCGGATTTCTAGCCGGCATGTTAGTAGCGCCGTTCTTCAGAAAGAAACGCAAGCGTCAGGCTTTAACTTATTACTATTATTACAACGTTTAGGTTCAACATATCCTTGGAAGAGGTATTCCCTGAAGCATTGGCAGGCTCCTCAATCCGCCAGACCTCGTCTTAATCTTAACTTCTCCCTTCTTAGACTTGCCCAAGACTCTTCCTATTACACACGCGTCTCTACTGACTTCAAGATTCTTCAAAGACCTGACTGCCCTATCTGCATAGTCCTCTGGAGTGAATATTACAAGCCTACCTTCACAGCCTAGGTAAAAAGGCTCTATGCCGAGCACTTCGCAAAAACCTTGAACCTCTTCTTTCACGGGAATGGACTCTTCCTCAACCTCTATTGCAACCCTAGAGGATTCGGCAACCTCGTTGAGAGAAGTGGCTAAGCCACCCCTAGTAGGGTCTATCAACGTGTGAAAAATCACTTTTTTCTTAACAAGCGTTTCAAGAACGCTTGTTAAAGGAGCACAATCGCTGGAAACATCTACTTCAAACTGAAACTCGCCTCTTGCAGCTAATACTGCTGCACCATGGTCGCCGATACTACCGGTAACTATGATAACATCTCCAGGCTTAGCGTTTAACGTTGAGGATACAACTCCACGGTAGACTTTACCGATTCCAGAAGTATTTATGAAAATCTTATCGCAACCACCCTTCTCAACGACCTTAATATCTCCAGTTACTATTTTTACTCTCGCTTTTTCAGATGCTTCTCTAATGCTTTCTATTATTCTCATTAAGAAATCTCTCTCCAAGCCTTCCTCTATTATCAGTGAGAGGCTCAAATATTCCGGCTTAGCCCCCATTGTGACGAGGTCGTTAACAGTCCCGTTTACCGAGAGCATGCCTATGTCACAACCCTTTATCACAGGAGGCTTCATTACGAACGAATCCGTTGTGAAAGCGATCTTGCCATTAGGCGTTCTGAAAACAGCTTTGTCAACCCCTCTGCTTGCAACATTTATCCTAGTAGATATTTCCTTAATTAACTCGTGCATTAGCCTCCCGCCGGCACCATGTTCTAAGACTATCCTCCCATTCAATTTCTCTCAACCCTCATAGGACTATTCCTTGTTTGAGATCTCAACTCTTAATTAGAAATTAAGCTTTTTCTAGCAGATCCATCTATTACAACTCGTTGAATATTTGTCTAAAAAATAGAATAATTGTCTTGTAGAAATTATCTTTCCGGAGTTAAAATCGCAAATAGGCCTTAGTTTTAAAACCTAGTCAACCAATCATAAATGGTTTGACATATTTGCTGCTTTTCTTGTTCAAACTCTCCCATTGAAGGCCTGAGGGAGAACAATCCGTGGAAGCAATGGTCAGCCCCTTCAAAAATCCTCAATTCCTTAACTTGGGCGATTAGTTTTTCATAAAGCTCTTCAGCCCCCCTCGGTTCGACAAGCTCATCGTCAACTCCTTGAAGAATTAGAGTTGGAATATTTACTTTAGAAGCGAGTTTTAAACACGCTCTCCCCCCTACTTTACTCAGGTTGATTAAGTAGCGGAATGTAAATTCTTTCACGCAATTCTCATCGTTGAGAATACACTTGCCATCTTCGCTTTCTCTAAAACGCTGCGGCCAACCTCTTGAAACATCCCACTTTTTACTTGGCATGAAAACGCTGTATAAGGGAAACTTCCAAAGATCGGATAGTGGTGCAGGAATGCCCAGTAAACCCGTCTTAAGCCTTATGGCTGGAGCAACCAGTACTAGTCCAGCTAACTTTTCATAATATTCAGAACCATACCATAGAGCATACGAAGCTCCTAAACTGTGGCCTAGCATGTAAATTGGTTTTCGCCATTCATCCTTGAGTTGATTAACCATTTCATCTATGTCGTTTAATTGAATTCTAATGTCTTCGATATCTCCCCTTTCACCTCCGGAACGCCCATTGGACCTCAGGTCTAGGGTGAAAGTTAACACGTCTTTAGACGATAAGTAATTCCCCAAGTAGGCGAATTCTCCAGAGTGGCTGGAAGCACCATGTATACATACGAGTATCCTTTCAACTTTCTCAGGCAACCAGTATTGGTAGAATAGTTTTACACCATCGCTTGCTGTTAAATAACCACTGTCCATCTTCATCGAATCGATTTTGAAGTACACTGTTCTTAATAAGCCGTTCTTTCAAAGCGTTGCGAGCTACTCGTTTCCAGAATCAGCATAGAAATAAGCTGCACAAGTACCTTCCGATGAAACCATGCATGGACCTACAGGATTATCAGGTCTACATACTTTCTTATAGAGGCTGCACTCAAAAGGCTTCTTGCTTCCCCTGACGACTTCTCCGCATAAGCATCCCTTGGGCTTAACCGTTTCAACTGGTTTCAGACCATATTCTTCGACAGCGTCGAAATAAGCATACTCTTTCCTTAAGGCTAGGCCGCTCTCCCCTATTAAACCTAGGCCACGCCATTCGGAGTCAACCGGTTTAAAGACCTCCCTCATGATTCTTATTGCCTTAACATTCCCCTCATACCTAACCGTCCTAGAATACTCGTTCTCGACTTCTCTCCTGTTTTCAACTAGTTGCTTCAATATCATGTAAATCGCCTCCACGATGTCAACAGGTTCAAAGCCGGCTATAACGGCTGGGATACTGTGTTTCTCAACGAGCTCAACGTACGGTTTAATACCTATTATCGTGCTTACATGTCCTGGGAGGATCATACCATCTATCTCAAGATCATCTGCCTCCAGGAGCTTGTTTAAAGCCGGCGGTATCAGTTTGAAAAGGCTTATTAGCCTAAGGTTTCTAATGCCTCTGTTCACGCATTGGAGTATGGTTGAGGCGAAGAGGGGTGAAGTGGTTTCGAAACCTATCCCAGCCATGACGAATTCTTTTCCGGGTTCTCTCTCAGCTATTTTAAGAGCATCGTAAGGAGAGTAGATGACTCTCACGTCGAGCCCCTCGCCTTTGAGGCTCAACAGGCTCCTACCGTTCAACGGGACCCTCATCATATCCCCGAAAACCAATACGGCCTTGCCTTTTTCAGCTGCTTGAAAAACCATCGAGAAGCCGGAGTCCGGTGTAACACATATGGGACAGCCTGGACCAGAGATAAGGTCGAGACTATCTTTGAAAAGGGCTTTTAAACCATGTCTTGCAACAGCCATTGTGTGTGTTCCACAAACCTCCATTATCTTGACTTCTCTCCCAAGGCTTTCCAAAAACTCATTAGCTTTTTCAGCTATTCTAACAACCAGTTCCCTATCCCTATACTCGTGTATGAACCTCATTCTCTAAACATCTCCCTTAGCATCTCCAACATTTCCAGAGCGGCCTCCTGGTCTAAGACTTGTATGGCAAACCCCGCATGGACGATAACGTAGTCTCCTACTGAAACATTGTCGACAAGATCCAGCCTCACACTTCTACGAGCACCTCCGAAAGACACTATTGCTTCATCACCTTTTACTTCCTCGACTCTACCGGGTATGCCGAGGCACATATCAACCACCCGTCTTAAAACCCGTGGCTACGGCCTGTCCAAGAGATATTCCACCATCGTTGGTAGGTATTAAGTTATTGCAGAAGACTCTTAAGCCACGTTCCTCCATAGCCCTCTTAATCCTGGACGAGATTATCCTGTTTTGGAAAACGCCCCCGCTTAAAACAATGTTCTTAACTTCCTCTTCAAGCCTTATCGTCTCAGCAAGTTCAACTGTAAGCCTTACAATAGTCTCGTGGAACCGCGTGCTTATCTTACTCGCCGGAACGTTCTTCTTCAAATCTTCGATTATTGAAAGTATTATTGGCGCAGTATCCACAATGTATTCTCTCCCCCCAACTATGCTGAAGGGATAGCTCTCCTCAATACCGTCGGAAGCAACCATTTCAAGCATAATAGCAGGTTCTCCTTCAAAAGTCCTCTTTAAACACACTCCTAATAGTGCTGATACGGCGTCGAATAATCTACCTAAGCCGCAGGTCCTCGGCACGTTGATCCCTTTTTCAATCATCTTTTTCAAAAACGTCTTTATCCTATCTCCTATTCCAATATCGATTTTCAACGCATCTTCCCCCATCGCATCGTATAAATAGCTGAAAGCCATCCTAACGGGTTCTACAATCGCTTTTTCACCACCTGGCATTGGAACATATTTCAAATGCCCCCTCCTGAAATACTCCCCATTTCTGACTACTATGAATTCTGAGCCCCACAGGTTTCCATCATCCCCATATCCCGTACCGTCGAAAGCTATGCCTAAAACATCCTGGTTTAGAATCTTGTTTTCAGCCATTGCTGAAAGAATATGAGCATAGTGATGCTGTATGGGAATCTTATTGCCCTTCAGCGATAACCCTATCTGTGAAGAATAGTATCCGGGATGCAGATCATAGGCAATGGTCTTGTAATCTAGATTGAGAAGCCGCTTTAAACTCTTTACGGTCTCAACGTATCTTCTCCTGATGAAAATGTTTTCCAAATCACCCATGTACTGACTGAGGAATACCCTGCCCCTTTTCGCTATTGCAAAAGTATTATTCAAGTCAGCACCCATTGCTAAGACACCGTCAATATTCAATTCGACTTCAACAGGCTCCGGTACGAAACCCCTGCTCCTCCTAACTAGCCTTAACGAATCGTCTTGTACAAACCCAACGGAATCGTCTGCAAAGTTAACTATCCTACGGTTATACGTCAATATGTAATCCGCTATATTCCCAAGTTTTTCAAAAGCTTCTTCATCCCTAAAGATTATCGGCTCCTCTGAAACGTTTCCGCTCGTTAAGACTATTGCAGAAGGCTTAACCCCCCTCATGAGAATATGGTGTATTGGAGTATAAGGTAGGAAAACGCCCAGATACTTCATGCCGGGGGCGACTTCTTCCACAACCGGATTGGGCACTCTCTTCTTCGCGAGAATTATCGGAGCAGAATAGTGTAGAAGCCATTTTTTCTCAGAATCGCTGAGCTCGACTATACTCTCAGCCTCTTCAATATTCTTAACCATGATTGCAAAGGGCTTATTGCCTCTCTTCTTCCTCCTTCTCAATTCTAACACGACATCTCTATTGGTTGCATCGCAAGCTAAGTGGAATCCACCGTAGCCCTTAACCGCAACTATGAAGCCCTCGTTTATCAGTCTCGCAGCCTCCGAAATAGGGTTTGACACTCTCAACAACCCGTCTCTACCATATAGCTTAACACTAGGGCCACATGATCTACATGCATTCGGCTCAGCCTTAAACCTCCTATCCAACGGATTGGAATACTCCCTTACACATTCTCCGCACATTTCGAAAGATTTCATGCTTGTATTAACCCTGTCATAGGGTAGTTTCTCTAATATTGTAAAACGCGGGCCACAGTTTATACAGTTTATGAAGGGGTACAGATACCTCCTGTCAACTTGGTTAAAAAGCTCGTTTAAACAGTCTTGGCATACCGCTACATCGGGTGGGCAAAGGGTTTCCACTTCCCCATTAACAGTCTTCTCTACTTTGAATTCACCATAACCCTTTAAGGGAATTCTTTCATAAACCAGGTTTTTAACAATCGCTCTCGGCGGCTTCTCCGTCCTAAGCCTCTCTATGAATTTTAAACAATCGTCAAGCTTGCCCTCAACCTCGATTATAACACCATTCCCAGAGTTAAGAACAAACCCGTTTAAACCGAGTTCAGTAGCTATACGGTATACGAACGGCCTGTATCCGACGCCCTGCACTATACCGTTTACGTTAATCCTGTAGGCAACTACTTCTTCAGATTTCTGGTTGGACATCTATTTTTTACTGGAGGATTTTTCAATAGGATATAAATAGGTTTTCCGAATTAGCTTATGAGGAAAAAGTACTTTTCAGGGATTCGAAAAAACTGTTGAAAGAATTCAAACAGCCAGTATGCTGACCAATTCATATTTATCCTCGTCTATTTTCTTAATGCTACTACATGATTCCTCAATATCCAAATCAACTACCTTACCGTCTTTAAGACCCACGAGCCTATTCTTCTTACCTTCTATTGCCAGTTTCACAGCATGGTTTCCGAATAGACATGCGAGGTTCCTGGATCTTGCAGTAGGCACGCCCCCTCTTTGGATGTATCCTAAGACAGTCACTCTTAAGTCGTAACCAGTTAATCTCCTTAATTGTGAAGCCATTTGGAAGGGATCCCCCATGGCACCTTCAGCCTTCACTATTATGCTCGACTTCTTACCTATCTCTCCCATTTGCCTTATTCTCTTCCCAATTTCTTCTATTGAAATACGGTGTTCAGGTATTACTGCGAACTCGGCGCCTGAAGCCAAGGCAACCTCCAGCGCCAGGAAGCCGCGATTCCTACCCATGACTTCAACGATGAAAACCCTGTCGTATGTTACTGCGGTATCCCTAATCTTGTCTATTGCTTCCACTGCAGTATTCACTGCGCTGTCAAATCCTATCGTCTCATCTATTCCAGCGATATCGTTATCTATCGATGAGGCTATGACCGTGACAGGTATGCCACTCACCTTACTAAGACTTAAAGCCCCCCTCATGGACCCGTCTCCGCCTAGGGCAATAACCCAATCTACTTTCCAAGACTTCAGGTTCTCAGAGGCTTTTTCCAATCCCTCCGGAGTCTTGAATAAATCGCACCTGCTGGATTTTAGAATACTACCGCCAGTGTTTATTATCCCGCTAACATCCCTCGGAGTAAGGGGCCTGAACAGGTTTTCTATTAAACCTAAGAAGCCTTTTTCAACCCCTATTACTCTTAAACCTTGACCGGAGGCGGCTCTGACAACAGCCCTGATAGCAGCGTTCATACCGGGAGCGTCTCCTCCAGAGGTTACTACTGCGATGTTCATCACTATTCTTCCCCTAGCATAATGCGACATTGATAAAAGCTTAGCTGTACCGTCTTAAGTAGTCTTTAAATATGCGTTGGAGTCTTAATCTTCGTATTGAAGAACAACTCGGACCTCTTGGAGAAACTGGATGAAATTGCTAGAGAAGTCGAACCTGTTATTTACGAGGCGCTTTCCGAAAACGCTTCGCCAGAATTTCAAGAGGTTCTCCTATACCCTATTGAGACTGGCGGTAAGAGGATTCGGCCAGCGGTAGTTCTCTTAAGCTGTGAAGCAGCCGGTGGAGTGCCTGAGAAAGCCCTGAACGCTGCGGCAGCCATTGAACTAGTTCACAATTACACTCTGATTATAGATGATATAATCGACCACGGTGAGATTAGGAGAGGAAGACCCACGCTCTGGAAAAAATACGGGCTGACTATGGCCCTGCTCGCAGCCGTGCAATACAGAGAGGTTATTTCCGAGTTACTTTTAAAATCAGAGAATAGTAAGAGGCTACTCTCCATAGTCGACTATTACATAATGAGGCTTGTTGAAGGCGAGAGGCTTGACGTTCTCTTTGAACAATTCGGCAGGGAAGATGAGCCCTATGTGGTGGATCATAGAAGGACAAACGTCAGCTTTGAAGATTATATCAATATGATTACGAGGAAAACGTCGTCTTTATACGAGGCTAGTGCGATGATGGGTGCGGTCGAAGCCGGTGCTGAAGAGAGGGTTATTGAAGCGTTTAGGGAATTCGGCTTAAACCTTGGAATTTCATTTCAAATAGTCGACGACCTTCTAGACTTGTTTGGCTCCGCTTCTGAAACGGGCAAGCAAATTGGGAAAGACATAATCGAGCATAAACTTGGAAACATGCTAATACTCAAGGGTTTAGAAAGAATATACGGTGACGAGAAACAATTCTTCTTGAATGTTTTAAGGAGTAAACAAATTTCCAAAGAAGACTTAGAAAAAGCCTTGGAGATCCTTTTGAGAACTGGTGTTAGGGAGAATGCTATTAGAGAAGCATGGCTGTATGCAGAGAAAGCAAAATCATCATTGTCCATTATACCCGATTCTAAAGCTAAGAAGACCCTATTAGAACTAGCTGATTACGTTGTTTACCGGAATAAGTGAAAATGAGGCCTTTAGTAATTGTAAAGCTTGGTGGAAGCGCAATCACAATCAAAGACAAGCCCTTCACACCCAATATTCAAACAATAGAAGAAGTCTCAAGACAAGTATCCGAGTTACGTGGAGAATACCTGTTCATACTAGTACATGGAGGAGGCTCCTACGGCCATGTCGTTGCATCGGAATACCGTATTGCAGAGGGCTTTTTCCATCCAGATCAATTAATAGGCTTAACTAAAGTAAAATTAAGGATGAACGAGCTCACGCACCTAATACTAGCAAGTCTAGCATCTTACAATGTCCCAGCAGTCCCAGTTACTCCCGTAAGCTGTTTAACATGTTCATCTGGGAAGGTGGAGAAGTTTTTCACTGAGCCGCTTAGGATGATGCTCAACCTCGGTATAGTACCACTCTTACCCGGGGATGTGGCAATGGACTATTCTGAGAAAAGGTTTACCATAGTCTCGGGAGACCAGATTGCAGCTCGTCTTGCTGTCGAGCTTAATGCGATAAAACTAATTTACGGCACTGATGTCGACGGAGTATTCACTGGAGACCCGAAGCACGACCCTGGCGTAAGCTTAATACCAAGACTCACTAGAAGTATGGCTAAGAACTTGAGAGCATCGATAACGGCCGGTGACGTAACCGGGGGTATTTTCAAAAAGGTTGAAGAAGGGTTTAGTGCTGCCGAGAAGGGTGTTAGAGTTATAATTGGAAACCTGGTGAAGCCGGGGGCTTTAATCAGCATCGTTAGAGAAGAAGCAGGTGCAATGTACACTACGTTAGAACCTTAATAAGCTTTGAAAAAATCAAATATAGTAAAACACCCAGGATGAGCCCTCCAATTATCCATAGGGGTTGATTCTCAAAAACCCCCTTTATGAGAGATATTAAGACTGGGGTTATTCCCGCGATTATTGGTAGATACCCAGCTCCATTTATTGTTCTCTTCTCTTTGACAACTGGCTTACATACTTCGACCTCCCCCCTCCCAACTTCAAGATGGATTTTAAGTATCTCGGAGAGTATTGTCCTCCCGTCTTCAGTAATGCTGTAAAACTCCATGTTTCCAATCCTCCTCTTGGAGACAAGCCCACCCCTATTGAGAGTTTCCAAGTGGTGCTTTACTAATTGCCTGGAGTAACCGAGGCTCTTCGCCAGCGAGGTGACAGTACCATCCCCCTTCTTTGAAAGCTCCATCATTATCTTAACCCTATGAATATTTGCCGCAATCTCTATCATTCTAAGCCTTTCCAGATCTAACTGACTCCAATCTTCTCCCATAACGATTTTTAAGATACGTTTATTCTCTTAAGGGTTTATTCGAATCGGCGGAGTTTTCTAGGAAAGAAAAATTATTCCTTTTCAGCTATTAGCTTAAGGTCGATGGATTTATCCCCCCGTCTCAAAATCTCTATTCCGGTTATCCTCAATTTCATTTTCACACCCTTAGATTCGAAAACCATCCTTTTTGGATTAGAAGGAGAAACCTCCCTTGCCTCCTTTAGAAACTCTTCTAGGGGAATCAACTCGTTACCCCACTCAACAGCCTTGAATGGACGGCGGTCGCCGACCTCTTGGATCTTAAGCGTTAATTCAACCTCGTACTCTCCCCCAGCCCACCTTTTGAACATCCCTAGTATGATTGGAAAAGCCCCTTAAAGAATCTTTTTCAAAGAGAATGAAATAAAACCCCCTCTTAACCATAGCAGACTTTATCCTATCAATCGTTTTCCCCTCATCCTCTCCGGAGTATAAGAGGTGCGAAAAATCGCCGGGATGGTCAGTAGTGCCAAAGCCTTTTATCACCTTGCGGAAGCCTAAGGAGCTTAGGAAATTTATTAACAGCGACTCACTATACCTGGGCGAGGTATAGAAAACGCTTTCAACCTCAACATCCTTCCTCCCCGTCAGGTAGTCTATGTGCCACCTGGCCTTCTTAACCTTCTTCAAATGTCTTAAAACCCTCTTCTCGAAGCCACCCGGCCCCTTCGCTGACCCAACGTAGACATAACAGCCTGCCGGCAGCTCAGCCCTGGGTAGAGACCCTGGCTTAAACCTTATTCTCTTCTTAACCGATAGTACAAGAAGGTAGGAACCCTTCAAAACAATTCACGAGTCTACTAATGCTCTAAGTATACTACTTGCAGTATTTCGATTCGAAGACCATGGTTGCGTCATGGATACGCTTTTTCTCAAGCGTCTTCTTAAAGCCGTAGTTTGAGATATCACTGACATTTCCGCTTAAACCGTCTTCTCTAGCCTTCATCACCGCTCTGACAACGTCTATTATTACATTACCGGCATTCATACCATCGTTAGACCTCAGGTTAACGTTAATGATTATACTACTACCCATGAAGCCCGTTGCAGTGAACTGCAAGTAAGTAACCCTGTTGTTACCAAGGAAATCCACGTAATCCGTTGTTCCGGATACGACTTCCCAACCCTCGTCGATTTCTTCCGCTATAGAAGAAGTCTTGACTTGCTTCTTAAAGTCTCTAAGGTCTTCGTACATAGTGTTTAAAGTTTCTAGACCCCCACCCACGTCAAGCTGGTAACTTCTAATTGGCTTAATGCCCCGGGATTTAAGAAAGTGTACGAGCCCCCTGTGGAGAGCAGTACCCCCAAGCTGACTCATCAAGTCATCGCCAACGACAACAATACCCTTTTTCTTAAAGGCTTCAACAATATCCGGGTTTGTTGCAATGCTTGTAGGAGTGGCATTCACGAAGCTCGCACCTGCTTCACAAGCTGCATTAGCATAAGCAATCGAAGACTTGTCTAAGCCACTGGATATCGTGTTAACAACAATATCCACATTGCTCTTCTTCAAGTATTCAACTACACCTTCCTTATCCTGCTTCAATACTTTAAGTTGAGATGCGAGATACGGGTTAAGCTCGTCTTCCAACAATCCTTTCTCAACGATTACTCCAGTCCTCGGTATTTCGCAACGTTTTTCCACGATATTCGGCTCTGAGAAGAGAGCTTCCGACAAGTCCTTACCGACCTTCCTACTGTCTACGTCTAAGGCCGCAACCACCTCAATATCTTCAACACCATATCCCCCAACTATCGGATGCCATAAGCCACTGTCCCCACGGCCTGAGGAATAGTAGAACAGACCCTGTATAGTGGTGGAGGCACTATTTCCTATTCCTATGAAGGCGACTCTTATCTTCCTTTTTGGCATGAATGAACGATGTTTTACTGGTATATAATTATTTTCTTTCATTAGTCTTCAATAACCTCTCTTCTTATCACTTCACTAACAGGAGCGGGCTTACCCTCATGAGTTTCAATACCTGCTTCAGATATTTTCACCAAGCAACAGAACATCGTCGGCCTTGAAAGAGCCTTCTCTAAGATAACAGCCTTAATGTTCTCACCAAGGCTTGTCGAAACCATTCTTAATACGGTCTTGCTCATGTAGACTAGATGCTGCCCACCTATGACATCAAATTCTCTAGAGCCAAAGCCCGCTTCAGGATCTATCAGAACATTGTTACTATTAATACCGTTTATGACGTCCTTCCTCCATTTCTCCTGAAAGCTTCGGCCAGCACTACTACGCCGCCAGCTGTTTACTAATAATAGTGAATCGTATCCAGAAGAGATTTTCACCAGAGTGTTTATTTCTAGAGACAGTCTTCCCTGAAATTCTCTGGCTTTAGAAGCCAAGTGTTGAAGAGGCGTGTTGAGCAATTGAGCATGGTAGTGTGGTACGAGAGAGTCTACGATTATCAGCGTTGGGACCCAATCGTTCTCTTCAATATCTCTCGGCATTACTTCAGTTATCACCTTATGTTGCTCTCCGAAGCTATTGGCTTCATACGTCTTAACCCTGTTTAAAGCATCTTGTTTAACATTCCTCTTGGCACATATTGTTTTTAAACGGTCCATGTCCCAGCCTTCAGTTAAGACAGCTATGACAACATCTCTATCCTTCGCATTTCTAAGAGCCTCCGCTACGAGAGTCATTGAAAGACTTGTCTTCCCCGTTGCAGGACTGCCGTAAACCAGGTTTGAAACCCCAGTGGGAAATCCTCCAGTAAGCTCGTCTAACGATTTTATCCCGGTGAGAATCCTCCTCATCCCCCGTCACCCCCATTAAGGACGAGGTATTGCTCACCCCCTTCTTGAACTTGTTTCAAATAACTGTGCCTCAACAATGTGGCAAGCGCCCTAAGCCCGCCGGCCCCTATTTTCGACCTTATTTCTTCGACCAGCCTGTTTAAAACAGCCCTGCCACCTAACTCCTTAACCATGTCTATTATTCTAAGCCCAAGCTCATAGTCTTCCTTGAGAATTTCTTTCAACCTATCATATTCCTTGAAGACTCTTAGATTAGGCTTGAGCTTTTCACGCTCCTCCTTACTCAAGGGTTTCAACAAGATGCTTGAGGGGAACATGAGGGGTTTGACCTCGCCCCTCCTGTTTAAAACCACTGCTGGATAATCTAAGACTTCATTCTCCAGCCTAGTGTATAAACCCCAGGGATTCCAAGGGTCTAGAGCCTCAGAGGGAGGTGAGAAAACTATGGCATCAAGCTCTTTTACGATCTTATCAGACAGTTCTGAAAACATCTTTTCAGCAAAAACCATTATGAAGCCTTTCCTCTCCAAATCGTCTATGAGAACTTGTTCAACATGTAGCTTGGCTGCATCGCATCTCCTATTCTTGGGCCAAACAATACTGGGGTAGGTAATAACTATGACTGTGGGGTGTTTGGGCACCATATGCGAGAGCTTGTTCAATACTATTAAGACTGCCAGTGCTTTTGAAGAAGCTGTTGGAAGGCCCGACAGGTCGAAAACTATACCAGTATCTAACACTTCGTTAAAGTCCAATTCTTCTCGCCTCCCGAAGACTCTTCTTAAAGTGCCGAATGTAAATGGTTCCAAGGGAGAGTAGATCGATAATCCTCCTTCAGGACTCTCGAAATCCAGTTTGGATATTATTTCAGGTATTGTAGTTTCAGACGATGAAATATTGTTAATAAAAGCTTTCGTAATAATGCTCTTCATGTTAAAAACTCCAAGACAGTAATCAATTATCTCCACTAGCGACTCTACATATTGTTCAACTCTCTCTTGAGAAGACGGTTTGATAGGGTTTATGCTATGTTCGAAGACGTTGTAATACTTTGCCCCGTTTATTCTCGTAATACAACTGAATTCATCACTCAGGTCTAGGAGTATCATCTTGTAATCCTTCAGAAGCTTTGAAAGAAGGAATACGAGGACCCTCCTGAAATTCCATCCGGCTATTCCCACTTTGCCCACGAGTTCGAACGCTTCATTCACTCTTGGTCGAATGCTCTTCATGCTAATATACTCACCCCCTTAGCTGAGACCATTACCATCCTACCTCGAAGCGAAAGCCCGTATCTCTCAGGTATGAAACACTCCAAGATCTTCTCGCTCGGGCTTAAGAGCAATATGCCGTCCGCTTCTAAAGCCGGATTAGCCTCAGGCATGTTGCACGTTAAAACCCTCAACGGAGCTTTCAGTTGAATGTCTTCTGAAAAGTTTCTCAACCATAGTGCAACAATAGGCTTTCTCAAAAACTTGTTGACAATCCTTTCTTTCAAATCAGCTTTCCTCATAAGTATTACCTCTGCTCCCCTACTAGTTCTGAACGTTTTAATCTCATTGCCATAGGGTTTGAAACCCTTAGCCTCAAGCATTTTCCCAACCCTATTCTCAAAAGAAGAGTCCTCCTCGCCATTGATTATGACGATTCTCGAATTGCTTCTCAACTGGGAAAAGCAAACCTGTAATGCAACCTTTTCAACTTCTTCTAACTCTCCCACAATAAAAAGACGCTCGGGAACATTTTCCGGCTGTAGAAAAACACTTTTGTCAACTAGTCTAATCGGCTTAACACACGGTTTTAAGAGAGACCATTTTTCAATGGCCCATTCTAAATCTTCCATACCATCTAGTTTTGAAAATCCATTAAGTATACTTTCTATAGCCCGAGTACTGTCAGAAGCGAGTTTAACTCTGATTTTGAAAAGACTTCCCTTAAGCTTTGCTTCGCAGAATATCGCTACTTCCCGGTTCCAATTCTCCGCCACTGCCTTTACAAAGGATGCTAGAGTTCCCTGAAGCTCAACAACTTTAATTTCCCTGAACGATTTTAGAAAGACCTCTTCATTGATTACATTAGCAATCCCAGCATTACCCTTTAGGATTTCTAAAATAATTCTCAACCCAAAACCCTGTGTAATGAAGACCCTTGGGACAGGTGCAACAGACATGAGTATAGTACTGCCCCTAGGTATACTGGAGTATTCTTTAAGCTCAAGCATTATCCTATGCCCGATGCTTCGATTAATGATTAGCCTAGAGAATAAGTATAAAGACGCAGCTATGAAGCCTATTGAAGCATGCTTAGGTTGATGTAAGAAGGCTGCAAATAATGATGTTACAATCCAGATGAATAGGAAGATTAAGACTTCTTTGAACAACCCTATAATCCCCGCTTTATTCTCTTGCTTAATAGGCAGAAGCAGTATTGAAGAAAAAATCATAGTAATGAGTGAGACTAGGCTTGAAAGACCATTTGAATCCGAACCCGTTAAAACCAGCCATAGGGATTCTAAAAATTGTCTTATGACGATTCCGATTAAAAGCACTGCAGCAATGGATAATATTTTAAGCAAATTTCTTATCATCCTCGACCACGTCGCAAATTAATAAAAACAACTATTTATGACGTGTGCAAATGCAAAATTTCACCAACAGATGGAAAATTTTTCCACCAGTTTCTAAGTAACTAAATACTTAAAAAGATTCCATAGAAGTTTGAGAAAAAGAAATGGTTGTAAGCATTTCAGTAATAATCCCGTCTTTCAGGGGCTCGCCGTACTTGATAGAACTTGTGAAAAAGCTTGTTGAAGACGATTATAAGGATAAGGAGATCCTGGTGGTTGTTGACAATCCTTTTCCTGAAATTGCTGAAGAGCTTAAAAGGGAACCGGTGAAAGCAATCTTCCGTAACGGTAGGCTGGGAAGGGTTAGTGCACTCCTAGAAGCCTTTGAGCATTCTTCAGGAGACCTTTTGATATTCTTAGACGATGATGTATCCATCGTAGAGAATAACTTCCTCTCGAGGATAGTGGAATCGATGAAGAGTAGTGAAATAGGCGAGATAATGAAAAGAGTAGGTGGTAAAGGCCTTCTGGCACAGACGATAGACTACGAGTTTATGTCCTTCAACTACGGCAGCTTGACTCTAGCCGAGAAGGTGGGAAGGTGCTTAGGGCTGAATGGTGCAGCATTTGCAATATGGAGGAGAGCATACGAGAAGATTGGTGGATTCAGGTATAAAATCCCCGACGACTTCGACCTTGGCATAAGAAGCTATCTAGCTGGCTTGAGATTCAACTTCATAACAAGCCCCCATGTAGTTAATTACGCCCCACCCAGCTGGAGAGAATGGTTCAAGCAGCGCGTAAGATGGGGGATTGGGGCAGCAGTATGGGTTAAGGAGAATTGGCGCGACCTGTTGAAGATAGTTATTGAAAAACCGTCTCTAATACTTCTACTCCTATTCATAGTCCTCCCATCCTTAGCACCATTTCTAATTACGATTTTAATGAATACGCTCTTGGAAGACAGGATTATATGGCTTGGCATAGTCATGCTATCCTCATTTTTCATCAACCTACTACCCTTCACGACAGTGATTTCATACGGACTATTCATCAAAATACTACTGCTTTTCACCAAGACGCTAACAACCTTGCTAGCATCTTTCATAGCTTTTTCATTATCATACTATGTGATCGCCAAGAAGATGGGTTATAGGCTTAGAATCAGAAACCTGGCATTCTTATACTTTGTTTACTCACCGCTCTGGTTTACACTATTACTATCCGGATTCATCAGGGTATTTATCTTTAGGAAATACTCTATTGAGGGTAGGCCCTAGTAACAATCTTTTCATAAGCCTTTTTAACGAGTCTTAGTAAGGAATGTTTGATGAATCTGACGTTAGAAGAGGGTGAATTATTAGTTAAAATGGCTAGGAGGGCTATTGAAAAGTATTTGAGAGAAGGAGTTATCGATACCCCCCCAGCTGACTTGAAAGAACTGTTCTACGAGCCTTGTGGAGTCTTTGTAACTTTAAACAAGATCGTTGGAACCGCTGGACGTGAGCAGAGGGAGTTAAGAGGGTGTATAGGATTCCCCGAGCCGATTAAACCATTAGCGTCTGCACTCATTGAAGCAGCAGTCGCCGCAGCAGTTGAAGACCCCCGTTTCCCACCAGTCACATTGGATGAGTTAGACTCTATAGTCATAGATGTAAGTGTTCTTACTCCACCTAAGCCGATAGACGTTGACGATAGGAAGAAGCTCCCCAGCATGATTAAGATAGGCAGGGACGGTTTAATAGTTGAAAGAGGTTTTAATCGCGGCCTACTGCTCCCCCAAGTTGCTGTAGAGGAGAAATGGGATGCAGAAACCTTCCTCTCCTATACTTGTATAAAAGCAGGGCTACCGCCAGGATGCTGGCAGGATAAAAAAACGAGAATCTACAGTTTCCAAGCGATAGTTTTTGAAGAAACATCTCCAAACGGTGTTGTTAGAAGACTCGAATTAGGATAGTCTCCCTAAAACCTCCTCCTAGGACCACGGCTGGACCTTCTCCCAATATACCCTCCCTCAACCTCTCTCTCTGACATATTGTTCGAAGTATTAACCTCGCTTATTTGAGCATCGCTCTTCTCTATCGAGCCATACTTGCCGACGTTAAGCCTCATAGTCCTACGGTACACGTTTACATAACCGTTCTTAATCATTATAACATCGTCCGGCTTAACCAGGTCTATGTTCTCATTCCAAAGCGTTAGAAGTATCGTGCCAGTCTCATCTCCTATCCTGGCTTCCGCCACCCTGTTCGTTGAACTACCGTATCTCGCAGGCACCTCCTTAACCTCTGAGAGGGAGAGCACCTTGGCGAGAAGGTTGACGTGTTTAGAATTGGTGTTAAGGTCCTTAACCTTAACAAATTGCTCAGACACGGCTTCTCATCTCCTAAACCCCCCTAACAATGGTGTATTTAACCTTAACTGATAAAGGAATCACCCGCCTGAAGAGTAAGGTAGAAAGCCAATCTTTGGAAAGACTTATCTAAAGCCACTTTTCCTATGTTAAGATAGGGTTTGGAGGCGATAATACTGGTAAGGGTTTCAAGCAGCTTCCAGGGGAATATTGAAAAGGTTCTTCAGGTAAGGGGAGTTAAGAGAGTTTACGAATTGACTGGGGACATAGACCTGTTGATAGAGGTCACTGCTTCTTCTGAAGCAGATTTAAGGAGGATTGTTGACGAAATACTTGAGATCAAGGGTGTTGAATCGACAGATACGCGAATAGTACTATCACGTGTTTCCAAGTGAAAACCTAAGGAAAAACATATATCTGAATACTCGTAATATACTACGAATTGCAAGCGTTCGTAACAGCAAAAATAGCAAAAGGGTTCAACAGGGAGAAGGTAATGCAGAAGCTGCTGAATATCGAGGAAGTTAGGGAAGTTATAGAATTGACTGGGGACATAGACCTGTTGATAAGGGTTGACGTACTAGATGTTGAAAAGCTTATGAAAACAGTCTTGAAGATAAGGAACGTAGAGTCTATTGCTACAACCGATACGCGCGTAGTTCTCTCAGTCCAACAGGCAAAGGCCTAGGAAAATGGTTAGGTTAGTACTCTTTGACCTAGATGGGACGCTGATAGAATTCAATTACAATTATCCTCTGGCTAGGAGGTTGATTATCGAGAAGCTTATTGAGAAAGGTGTTGAAAAAAGCATACTTTCCGAATCTAAACCAGCATCGGTAAACCTTGAAGAAGCTATAATGTTCATGCGGAGAAAAGGGCTTAGCGAAGACCAGTTAAAAAACCTAAGGAGAAGCATATATGAAGCTATTGAGCCATTAGAGCTTGAGGCTGCGGATAAGCCGATTGTTAAAAACGGAATCGTAGAATTACTCGAGTGGTTGAGAAAAACCGGTGTTAACATGGTTGTTTGCACTAACAATTGCAAGAGAGCCTCTAGAGTAATACTCGAAAAGACTAATTTAAAAATATTTTTCAAACATGTTTTTACAAGAGACGATGTAGAGAGGATTAAGCCTTTCCCAGACCTGATACTTAAAGCATGCGAGGCTACAGGAACTCCTCCTGATGAAACTGTTCATATCGGAGATTCTCCAATAGATATTGTAGCAGCTAAAGAAGCCGGAGTAATGCCTGTTGGAATAGCCTCCAACTTATGGGGTGTTGACAAGCTGAAAGAAGCCGGAGCTAAGTATATTGCCTCCAACACCTACGAGCTGAAGGAAATACTCTCAACCCTGATCAGGTTCATCTAAGCCCGCTTGCACGCTCCCCCTCTTAGAAGCCATTGTAAAGAAGGTCCAGGACGCGGCGTTGGCAAGTTCTTTAAGCCTAATCCTATCTCTGAAATTCCTTACTACTATGTATTTTAACAAGCCTCCTTCTTCGATTATATCGTAAGAAAACATTTGATCTGGCCTAAGCTCGTTTTTAGCAGCTCTTTCAACATCCCTCTCCCTCATCGGCTCCAAGACCTTTCTAACTAAAAACGCTTCAAAAGGAGAAGTGACTGTGCTAAGCTTAAGCTCCGGAAGAGGTATGACCTTGGCATAAGTCTGGTAAACCTCTATCTCACCCACCTTAGTACCCTTATAGACGAGTTCAAGCTTTTGTAACGCTGTTTCAGCCTCAACCTTCTCCTCAGCTTTTTTCATAACCTCAATACCAGTCTTGAAACTCTTTGAAGCGAGAAGGTCGTCTATGACGCTGATTATGCTATTTAGCTTTTCAAGCTCCTCCTCAAGCATTTCTTTCTTCTGCGACAGATATTGTTTTAATTCGGCAAGACGCTGCGTCTCCTCTTCCTTATCCCCCAATCTACTTCAACCATTATTTTCGTGCTGAATAGAAATAAATATGCTTTTTCAAACGTAAAATGCCTGAGTTTAAGCAAGATGGCATTAAAGGTTAAAAAGTCGCATGGCCTCGTCGAAATGGGGAAATGTCTGAAAGAAAGCTCCCGTTAGGCGAGACTCTGATTTTTGAAGACTCTGCCAAGTTCATAGGCGGCTCGACTTTTCTAGAAGCACCGTTAAAAGGCGCGTTAGTATTGACGAATCAGAGAATCTTCTTTGAAGAACACGTAGGTAGGAGAGATAGGAGGATATTGATAAGGCTTGAAGTACCCTTGAGCATACTGGACCAGGTTAAGATCAGCAGAGGAGGATTCTTGAGCAGGCCAGTAGTCACGCTGATTTATCGTTCTAAAGAAAACACTTTGGAGCAGCCGAGCTTCATAGTTAAGGACTACGATTCTTGGAAGGCTTCCTTTTCAAGAGTGAGCATAGGCGGGTTGAGAATAGCCTAATCGCATAGGAGTGTCATAGTTCTTAGAACACCCTTTATACGCCTAATCTGTGTTACAACACTGTCGAGCTGTTTGATATCGTTGACCTCTACCGTTACTATTATGTCATACTCGCCATAGACGACATCCACATTAGTAACGTTCTCAACCTTTCGGATTTCTTCTTCAATGTCCCTTTCTGAGCCCACTTCGCAGACTATTAGCAAATATGCTTTGAGCAAGGCCAATCAACCTATTGAAAGGTTATTTAAAAAGCTTTAACACGAGAAATACGGGAAAAACATATATAGGAGGAGCGTTGGAAAACTTTGAAAAATGTTAAGAGCCCAACTCGACTTCTCAACCTTTTTCTTCATGTATATGATTGCAGTATTTCTCAGCTTCCTATTCTTCCTCATAAGTTCCAAATTAAAACATATGAGGGAAACTAAAAGACTCAGAGAGAAGTTCAAGAGGTTAAGGGAAAGACCGGAACAGCCCTGGTTTGAAGAAGTTGAATGATTTCCAAAAATCTAAAAATCCCTAATGGGGACGGTGATAAAGTCCAATTCCAGTTTACCTACTGATAGCTTTAATCCCTCTATCTTCAGATCCTTAAGATCCCGACTGAGCCTTAAACAGCCTAGTCTTGTTGCAACATCCTCCGTAAGCCTTAAGGCAGCCGGCCCAGCATCCTTTAAAATGAGCATTTTAAGAAATTTCTCTTCTCCGGCAACCCGCATGGAGATCCTGAAACCCTCCACGGTTTTTTCAATAAGAATCTTTAACACGGTTTTGGGTAAGACTACAGTAGCCTCTCCTTGCTCCAGCGGATGTAGAATGAGCGTGTCCTCCTCTTCTAGATACGTGAATCCTAGTTTCCCCAATAGTATTCCACCTGTAAATAGCTCGGTTAAGTATTTTTATACTTGGTTCTTAGAGTATTCGTATGGCTTCTATATTTGAAGAAGCTATTGAAGAGCTTCGCCTACGGAAGCTTTCACCAGGACTCTTCATACCAAAATACGATGGGTTCTCGCTTCCGAATTTATCAAACAGCTTAGCAAAGTTCATGGGAGCTAAGGTTAAGGGAAGATTTCTTAAAGAAGATGTTTTCTCAGAATTCAAGGGTGTTGATAGGATTATACTAATAATCATAGACGCGATGGGTTTTAACGTATTCGTAAAATCCTCAGAAGCTCTTAGAGGATTCCTCGAGAAGCTGTTTTTGAAAAACGGGTCGTGTTTCAGGGTTTTAACCTCCGTATTTCCATCCACGACTTCAACAGCCCTAACAAGCTTCAACACTGGTTTAACACCTCAAGAACACGGCATAGTTGCCTACGTCTTATTCATGAAGGAGCTTAGTTCAATGGTTAATATGATATCTCTCAGTCCTGTGAACGATGAGAGGAGGAATAGGATTTTCGAACTCGGCATGAGCCCCGAGAGGCTCTTGGGAGTTAAGGTTCTAACCCAGAGGCTCAGGGAGTCTGGGCTCAGGTCTAAGACTCTAATAAGATATGGTATTAGGAATAGCGGTCTCTCTACAATACTTTATAGAGACTCTGAGATAGTTCCAGCTTTAACGACTGTAGACTTCGCAACAAACCTGGCCAGGCTTATGAAAGATGGTAAGACGGATTTCGTAATGGCTTACTGGGACGGTTTTGATGCTCAGTCTCACCATTACGGGCCTTTTAGCCAAGAGGCTGAGCTGGAGCTCTTGAATACTTTCACGCTTTTGAAAACAGCCATAAACCAAGTCCCCCTGAAAATCGCTGATAGGACTCTACTATTGATAACTTCAGACCACGGCCAATCGAGAGTAAGCGACGATAAGGCGATTAAACTGGAAGACTTAAAGCAGATAACCAAGCACCTGGTGATGCCACCTGCGGGAGAATCCAGGGCGGCATACTTCTACGTAAAGGACGAATCTGAAGGGTTCAAGAATATTTTCCGTAAGGCCATTAGAGAAATCGTCTTGTTCGAATCTTTAGAGCTCTTCAAAAAGGGGGTTTTCGGCCTTGGGGAAGCTAATCCATGTGTCTCAGATAGGGTAGGGGATTATGTGGCATTGTCGAAAGGAGAGGAGAGGCTAATCTTCCACTATGATTTGAAAGAGAGAACCGAGCCCGAGTTCGTTAAGGCAGGGGCCCACGGGTCGTTGACGCTAGACGAGCTCTTAATCCCCCTGGTGGCCTGCAAGGCTTCAATACTCCAAAGGTAAAAGTTAAAACCCTCTTTTAGAAGGATGTAGGCTTTAAGGTGTATGAGGGATGAGGGTGGGAGTTCTAACGGGAGGAGGCGATGCTCCAGGGCTTAACGCTGTGATAAGAGCAGTGTTGAAAATGGCTGAACAGTATGGAATCGAAGTCATCGGCATAAGATACGGCTGGGCTGGGCTTCTCAACATGGATACTGTCCCCTTACGCTATAAAGACCTGGAGGATAAGATCGGTGAAGCGGGGACTGTAATAAAAACCTCTAGGACCAATCCTGTTAAGGATGAGGCTACTATGAAAAAGTGTATAGAGAACTTTAAGAAGCTCGGTTTAGACGCTTTGATAGCCATAGGTGGAGACGATACCCTTACTGCAGCCAAGAAGCTTCATGAAGCAGGTTTGAAAGTCGTTGGGGTCCCTAAGACAATAGACAATGATCTTAAAGGTACAGATTATACCTTCGGCTTCGACACTGCTGTCAACGCCGCTATGGAAGCAATAGAGTCTTTGAAGAAGACGGGGGAAGCAATGGATAGGATAATGGTCGTGGAAATAATGGGTAGGCATGCGGGTTGGATAGCTTTATACTCCGGCCTTGCCGCCGGCGCTGATTTAATACTCATACCCGAAGAACCCTTTAAGATAAGTGATGTCGTAGAATTCGTTAAGAAGAAGAAGGCTGAGGGGAAGGGTAGTTTAACAATAGTTGTTGCAGAAGGGGCTTTAATAGCTGACTATAAGGGTCCGATAACTAAGGATACTAAAGTCGACCAATATGGACATGTATACCTAGGCGGGATAGGGGAATTCCTAGCTAAGGAAATAGAGAAAGCAACTGGCTTTGAGACTAGGGCTGTTGCTCCCGCCCATATAGTAAGAGGAATGTCACCGACTGCTTTCGATAGGGTTCTCGCCACAAGACTGGGCTATGCTGCTATAGAATTGGTGAGGAAAGGAATCTTTGGCAAAATGGTTGCATTGAGAGGTACCGAAATAGTTAGCGTCGACCTCTCCGAAGCTGTTTCAGAGACGAAGCTTGTAGACAAGTCTTTGATAGAGCTTAAGAACGCTTTAACAGCCTAAGCATAAACGTGATTGAAAACAGGATTACTCTTAGTTTCAATTATTTACTTTTATGACTCCAATGGAAGCTTTTCTCGTTAAAAGTAGAGTCTAGTTTTATCTCTCCCAGTTTTATTGAGTCGAATCCTGATGCCAACGGTGTTTTTATAACAACTTCCTTATCCGTTAAGGATTCTATTATCCCGACTCCGAGAAAACTGCCTCCTTTAGCAAGCCCGACTAAGAGCCCCCTCTCCCAATCCTCACCCAGTAATATGATACTGCCCCCTTCTATTTCAGTCACTACGGGTTCTTCTAGTTTCTCTCTGATTCTAACGTAGGTCCTCCCCATGTAAGACTTAACCTCAAGCGGCTCCAGGCCTTTTCTAAGGCTTTCAGGTAAAGTTGTAGATTCACCGTTCATGAAAGGATGATTTATGAACATTACTTCATTAATACTCTTCTTAACAAGCCTGGATTTTGCAAAATGCCTCTTATAATTCAACATTCTGAGAAGCCTCCTTTGAGTTCTACTCCTCCTCTTAACGTAAGGAGGTGCCTCAACCCTAATTATATTCAGACTTCGATCTATCTCGCTTGCAAAAAGCCTGTAATCCTCTTCTCCCAATAGTGATAGTATCGAGCATGGTTTAATCATATTCATGAGATCAGCCTTTTGCTTTAATCCACTTGGACTAATCCATCCGTCCGTGTTTAACACTATTTTCCCAATACCTCTTTGAATAAGCCTCCTTATGACTCTGGCTATCGACTCGTTTAATTCTACAGCCACAGTCTCCGGGGCCGTTAAGCCTATGAATTCTATTATCTCAGGCCTAACCTGACATAGGTCGCTTAAACCCTTACTTACGATTCCTGCACTAACCGTCCCTGGGACTCCTAAATCGTTTTGACCAGGGTCGCCGTCAACAATACCGACTTCACCCTGGAAATTAAGATAGTAGTTCACTAAGAAGGTTGCTAGACTCGTTTTTCCAGAGTCTGTACCGCCTACTATGGCTATCAATTTAGAATCGTCTCCCGCCGTCTTCTCGGCGCATTCTATCCAACTGCTGGGTATGGTTGAACCATCTACTATTTGATAGTTCTTACCGTCAACAATAAGGCTTGCGTCAGAGTGTTCTGCGTAAAACGGAGTCCTCCTAAACCTCCTAATCTTCAGAGTACTGCCTTCAGCAAACACTGCCCCCATAACATTGACCATGCCTTCTGCAACCTGTACAGTAGCCGGTCCATCTACTAACAGCGTTTTCCCAATCCTTAGGTTAACCCTATTTCTCACGACCCTTTTCATTAAGAACCGTTTATCCCTTTCAGATATTTATGTATAAAACCTTGAAGTTGAGAAACTTTTTTAAATACCGATTGCTTGAAGCCGCACATATTGTCTGAGAAAAGCCTTGCAGAGGAAGTATTTGGAATAGTCAGAAGCCACCATTCTTTCAGAGGATCCTCCTTAAACCTCATTGCAAGCGAGAACATTACGAGCAGGGAGGTTAGAAAGCTCCTAACCTGCGACATGGGACACAGGTATGCAGTCGGATTCTTATATGAGAGGATGTACAGGGGATGCGAGTATATAGATAAGCTTGAGGAATTGACCCAATTCCTAGCCAGGAAGCTTTTCAGGGTTGAGCATGTTAACACATTACCAGTCTCCGGGACTGTCGCAAACCTGGTTGCAATAGGTGCTTTTACAAGACCCGGGGATACGATGATGGGGCTTAGCGTTATGGACGGGGGCCACAGTAGTTTTAGAGAAGTCTCCAGGTATCACGGTGTCAGCATGGTCCCACTGCCATTTAATGCTGAAGAATACAATATAGACGTCGACCAGTCTAGGAAGATGATAGCTAAAGTAATGCCTAAAATGGTAATGCTGGGTGCTTCTGAAATCCTATTCCCACAGCCCGTGAGAGAGATTTCCGAGGCCGCTGCAAACGTTGGGGCAATTACAGTGTATGACGGAGCACACGTACTGGGTTTAATAGCGGGAGACAATTTTCAAGACCCTCTACGAGAAGGCGCTGCGGTGATAACTGGCAGTACTCATAAGACCTTCTTCGGCCCTCAGGGTGGGATAATACTTTGCAAGAGGCAGTATGGCGAAGCCATAGACAGGGTTGCATTGAGCATGATCAATAATCATCACATAAACAGGGTTGCAGCATTAGCATACACACTCGCAGAATTCCTAGCGTTCGGAAGAGATTACGCTAGAAACGTCGTTGCAAACGCTCAAGCACTAGCAGAATCCCTCTATAACAACGGTTTAGATGTCATATGTGCCAATAAAGGATTTACGAAATCGCATCAAGTAATATTCAGAGTTAAAGAGGGTACTGCAATGGAGGTCTCTAAAAACCTTGAAAGAGCGCATATAATAACAAGCATGACTCCGCTTCCGACAGATAAGTCTGAAACCATGGCGAGTGGCGTGAGGCTGGGCGTACAAGAGGTTACCAGACTGGGCATGGGAAGGGAGGAAATGGACCAGATAGGGAAGCTAATAGCCAAGGTCGTTAAAGACCCTGATTCTGCAGACGCTGTCAGAGGGGAAGTCAAGGATCTCGTCAGCAGGTTTAGAAAAATCCACTATACTTTCAACGATAATGAGGATGCTTACGAATGGGATTAGAGGATTAATCTGTTTTTACAACCGGTTTCTAAAAGTAGGCTTTAATCCGAAAATAGCGATTATGAGGCCAAGGATAGTCAATGCTGTCGTCACCGGAAACACAGATAAGTATGTACCCGTCAAATCCCTTATTATCCCAGACATCGATGTTCCTATAATAGCTCCGGCGCCGTAGGCAGTGAAAACCAGCCCGTAATTCTCAGAGTAATACTTGGCTCCGAAGAATATCTTTGTTATAGTAGGGGCCATCGCAAGCCATCCTCCGAGATTCAGCCAAAGTATACCGAAGGAAACTAGGTATACCAGTGGATTCCCCTCTCCTAAGAAGTATAATGCGAGGAAGGAAGCAAGCACTAGCCCAAAGGACATTAGTACACTCTTCCTAGGGCCGAACCTATCTGTTACCATACCGAATAACGGTCTCCCAATGCCGTTGAAAACTGAGAACAAGGAGATTGAAAAAGCCGTCATAGTATCGTCGAGCTTAACAACTTCCTTCCCGAATGGTGAGGCTATCCCTATCGCCATTAGACCAGCCATGCATCCTATCGTATACGTCGACCATAGGGCGTAGAAGCCCATTGTCCTGACCATCTGGCTCCTCCTCATGTCAACACCTGTTTCAATGCCCACGGTTGCCACAGAAACCACTTCGTTAATTTCCCCCTGCTTAGGGAAACGTAGGGGCAGAGAGAGCATTGTTAAAACCGCTAGGAATGTTATCCCGAGGTAAAAGAAGGTTTGCAATGGCCCCACTGTTCTTATAAGCCAATCCATGAGCGGCGCCATCACCAGCCCTGAGAGCCCGAAGCCCATGACCGTTAATCCTATGGCAAGTCCACTCCTACGGGGGAACCATGCCGCAGCCACTGATATAGGACAGCCGTAAACAATGCCGACACCCGCTCCACCTATTACTCCATAGAGTAGCGTCAGTAATTCTATGTTCTGAGAAAAGCCAGCCCCCACCCATCCCAGGCCGACGAGAATACTGCCCAATAGGCTTGTCCTTCTAGGCCCCCATTTCCTGATTAAACCCCCTGCAACAGCCATCGTCAACGCGAAAAACGCTAGAAACACCATGAAAGGCAAGCCACTCTGCGCAGCACTTATCCCCCACATTTTCTCCAAAGGCTTTCTGAAGACGCTGAAAGAGTATATCGCACCCATGCATATGTTGATTAGGAATCCGATTAAGACTAGCAGCCACTTCCTCATCTTCAACCCTTCCGTTTTCCAATAGGCCCTTTAAGCTTTCCGGTAAACTATATTCTCCCATGATAGCTATCTTTGATCATCGGTTTTAAAAATACGATGCTAATCTAATCCTCCAACTCGCAATCGAGTATTTGAGAAGCATGGGGTTGAGCAAAATAGGAATTCGAACAACCGAAGAACTATTTATATGGAAAAGCTGTGAAAACAGGAGATGGAAAATGGTTTTCCGATAAGACTCTATCTCCTTTTCTCCACCGCTTCCTTAATCATGTTGTATGCTTCTGCAACTTCCTTCACTGCAGTCTCATCTTCTAAAGTCGTTATGTCTCCCAGGGGCTTGCCCGCAACCACTGCTCTGAGGAGCCTTCTCATTATCTTACCGCTCCTAGTTTTTGGAACAGCGTTGATGAAGACTATTATGGCATCTGAAGCCACCAGGGGGCCGATTGTTTTCCTCAGATGCATCTTCAACTCCTGCTCGAGCTCTGGACTAGCATTATACCCGTGTTTCAAAACGGTGAATATCATCGGTATCTCTCCCTTCACTTCATCGGGTTTGCCGACGCATGCAGACTCGGCAACAGCAGGATGCATGATCATAGCAGACTCAACCTCTGCAGTACCTATCCTGTGACCAGCCACCTTGATAACGTCGTCAGCCCTTCCAAGTATCCAGAAATAGCCGTCTTGATCCTTAACAGCATAGTCGCCAGTCCAGAAGCATCCCTCCCACCTCTTCCAGTAGATGTCGACGTATCTCTGAGGATCTTTATACAGCGTCATCAACATTCCAGGCCACGGGGTCTTTATGACGAAGTACCCCCTCACGCCCGGCGGGCAGGAGTTACCATCTTCATCAATAACATCCGCCTTAACGCCCGGGAGCGTGTATCCGTTTGTACCAGGCTTAAGCGGATATATCTTACCCAACCCTGGGAGATGCCCCGTCAATATATGTCCGGTCTCAGTCATCCACCAAGTAGAAGAGCAAACGGCATCGTTACGACACACGTTTGAATACAACCACCTGAACGCCTCAGGGTTGATCGGCTCACCGACTGAGTGAGCTATCCTAACCGTAGAGAGATCATGTTTCTTAACAAGCTCGTCTGGGAATTTCATAAGCATCCTTATGGCTGTCGGAGTCGTGTAGAATATGGTAACGCCATACCTCTCTATAATACTCCACCACCTATCCGGGCCGGGGTAGTCGGGCGCGCCCTCGTACATTACTGAAGTTAACCCAGTCATCAATGGACCGTAAACTATGTAGGAATGCCCTGTGACCCAGCCGATGTCGGCAGTACACCAATAGATGTCGTCATCCTTAACGTCGAAAATCATATTCATAGTTGCGTAGAGGCCTACAGCATAGCCTCCTATAGACTCTTGAGAACCCTTGGGAGCACCGGTCGTACCAGACGTGTAGAGTATGTAGGAGAAATCATCAGACGGTAGAGGAATAGCATCGACTCTGACGTTCTCAGGTATACCCGCTAGGAAATCGGTATGCCATATGTCCCTAGCTTCGTTAAAAGGCACGTCTGTCCTATCGGTTCTCTTGACTACGATGACCTTCTCAACCCGGTGCCCTCTTTCTTCCAGTATTTTTATAGCCTCATCGACAACTTCCTTAAGTCTTATTATCCTTCCTCTCCTGTACAGGCCGTCTGCCGTGACGATTATCCTCGACCCGGCTGCTTCAACTCTATCAGCCAAGGCCACGGCGCTAAAGCCACTGTAGACAATACTGTGTTTCGCACCAATCCTCTGGAGGGCAAGCATGTAGAAAGGCAGTTCAGGAATCATCGGAAGGTAGAGAGTTACGATCTCACCCTTCCTAACACCCAGCCTATCCCTGAGTGCAGAAGCAATCCTGTTAGATATCCTGTAGAGATCGTAGTAAGTAAACTTTCTAACTTCCTTCGGCTCGCCAGCCTCGTTAACCGGCTCCCCCTCCCATATTATTGCAAGCTTATTCTTCCTGCCTTTTTCAATCTGCCAATCCGTACAGAGATAGGCAAGGTTAATCTCTCCACCCACAAACCAGCGGTAGAAAGGTGGGTTGCTGTCGTCGAGAACCCTACTCCATTTCCTAAACCACGGTAATTGCTCAGCCCATTTAACCCACCATTTCTCGACCGACTCCTTGTCCTTAACAGTCTCTTCATGAAACTTCTTAAAATCCTCTATATCCCAAACCCTGTCCTTCCAAGAGGGAGGTATGATATATTCCTTAAACTCTTTATAGACCTCCTGTTTTTCCTGCTCCATTTTTCAGTCGGGCAAGAGTCTAGATTATTCGTTTTTAAAGATTTCGACTATATAAAACGCCGTTTTAACTCAAAATCTGCAGAAACTTTTTCAGGAGTTTTTAAATGATAACGCTGGGCCAGATTCCATCCTTAATTCAATTCTTTAAGCCTGCTTAAGTTTATAGGCTGCGACAACTTCCCTGACACGCCTGTATTAGCCCTTAGAAAAAGCCATTCCATGCTTCGAAAACTATGAGCTCTTTCAGCCCCGTTCCGTGAACCATTATCACACTGGTTTCAGGCTTGGTATATACTGCATAAGTCGAGCACCGTAAAAGCAATCGCCAATACTTGGTTGTTCAGCTTTAAATCTCATTATCTTCATCTATATATGTGGTTTACAAAAAGGGTTTGTCAAAATACCATACGGGTCTCTTCCAGGCAAGGTTGAAACCGGAGCCCATTAATTTCGTCTAAAAATAAGATAGATAACTTAAAAAAGGTCTTCAAACATCTTTCCAGAAGATGGAAAATGGCTTTAAAGTTCAAGACCCTGGATGATTTTGACTTTAACAACAAGACCGTCATCCTTAGGGTCGACATAAATTCTCCACTAGACCCTCAAACCTTAGAGATCATAGACGATTCTAGGATAAGAGAGCATTCCGAGACTATTAACGAGCTTTTAAGAAAGAATGCTAAGGTGGTGATACTCGGACACCAGGGCAGGAAGGGAGATCCTGATTTCACAGATTTCAGCAGGCATTATAAGGCCATGCTAAAGTATGTTAAGAACCTTAAGTATGTTAGCGACATCGTTGGAGTCAACGCTATAAATGCCATTAGGGAGTTGAAGCCTGGCGAAGCACTACTACTCGAGAATGTGAGGATGCTTGACGAGGAAACTGAGACTAAGACGGCTGAGGAGCATGCGAAAGGAGCATTGGTTTCAGCATTAGCCCCATTAGCAGATTTCTTTGTAAACGATGCTTTCTCCGCATCCCACAGGGCCCACGCTTCTATCATAGGTTTTACAGCAGTACTGCCGTCAGCAGCAGGGAGAGTTATGGAGAGAGAATTGAAAGCTCTCGAGAAAGTCGTAGACAATCCTTCAAAGCCCTGTCTCTACGTATTGGGAGGGGCGAAGGCTAAGGAGACGTTCAAAGTTATCGAGAACGTTTTAGACAGGGGAATTGCAGACAAGGTTTTACTTGGAGGCATGATTGCCCAAGTTTTCCATGAAGCTGCAGGTTTCAGGCTTGGAAGCGTTAATTCCAAGCTCATAGAAGAGAAGGGCCTAGATAAGTTTAGGGAAAACGCTTCTAAAATACTCAACAAGCATTCTCAAAGAATAATGCTACCATACGATTATGCTGCAGATATTAACGGTGACAGAGTTGAATACATGGTTTCGCAACTGCCAATTGAATACCCGTTGAAAGATATTGGCTCTGAAACAATAAGAGTATACTCTAGGGAAATCAGTAATGCAAACACCGTAGTATTCAATGGACCCGTTGGAGTTTTCGAAGAAGAAGCCTTTGCAAAAGGGACGATAGAGCTCTATAAGGCTGCAACTTCTTCGAAAGCATTCACCGTAGTAGGCGGCGGACACTCGATTTCAGCACTTGAAAAAGCAGGTGTTTACGATAAAATAGGCTTTGTAAGCACTGCGGGAGGAGCTTTAATCAGCTATCTCTCCGGTGAAAAACTTCCTGGAGTAGAAGCGCTTAAAACACAGTAGCCTTTTTAACTCTCTGGATCTTTTCTATCAATTAACTGTCAAGTAGCTACTAAATTGAATGATTCTTTTATTTTCTCCACAAGCTCTTAGAATCCATATTTTATTTCAGAAGCTTTCTAGACGATACCTGGCGTAGGTAGAGTTTTTCTGATTAAACAATCGAAAATGCTTCATTTTCTTCCAGAATCATACTAGCCCCCTGGCAACCCTTGCTATGCAATAACCGTTATAGGCCATTTTGTAAACAAGTATGGCAATAGTATTACTCCTTATCCTATCGATGCCACCGAGAGTCATCTTTAGGAGTTTAAACCTTGAGAGGACATCGTCGAGTTCCTTCTCCCTTCTCGTCTTCAAATTCCCAAAGGCTTTTAGGAGTATTTCAGAAGCTTCCTTAACGTTTTTCCTCTGCGCTTCTAAAGACTCTCCACTGCCTTCGAAAAGGAAAGATATGGCGTCTAGAGCTTCGATAGCACGTTTAAGGTTTAGGATAAGTCCTGCTAATACAACAAGCCTAGAAGCCTCTTCGATGCTTACTGAAGCAATTTCCTTAACTATTTTCCTCATTAAATCGTTGTGCTTGGATATCAGTAATGATATGTTCTTGGCCTGACTACTTCCTAAGCCTTCGATAATCATCCCAATGTTCATAAGTATCTCACCAGCCTGTTTAAGATAATCATCATAATAATCTCCAGTAGCATCTTGAAGTATCCGATGTAAAGATGGGAGCATCATGTCTGGATTTTCATCAATACGTCTAGGCGGGCCCCTTTGGAGGAATGGTGCCTTAGTCAGCTGCGGTCCGGAGGGTAGGCTATAGTCTAGGCAACAGCCTCCAACGTATTCTAAGAGTGTACAACCGTTCCTGGGGCATATTCAGCCTTGCGGAGCAAGTCTACTGCGCCCCAGAGAACCTTATACAGTATTTGTACAATTTCCTTTTCTTCAGTCCTTTGCTCACCGATGTTGACACATATTCTACCGCTAGTTGTTATTAGGAACCTCAAGTTTCCGAAGACGGTATCAATCACTTCCGTCCTAGCCCCCTTATCATCTTTAATATCCCAGATTAAGCCTAAGAGGTACCGTGCAGTATCGTAATCGAGAAACCTTGTTGGAAGCCTTTCATTGCGGTCCTCGAAATAGTTTGGATGAGCATACTTAGTTTTAAGGCCAGGGATCGTTATTATAGAAGGGGAGCTGTGTACAACACCGTCTTTGAGCATTTCTCCAATCTTATTCTTACTATCAGAATAACCCTCGTTTTGGAGTATTGGACAATCCGATACGCTATTGACTCCAAGTAACAACCGGCGTGCAAAAGTGGAGCATGAAGCATTTCCACAGAGCCCGCAATCATACCCCGGGGTCAACTTTCTAAACTCTGCAAACTCATACCTCGCCATTGGGCAATATTTTGTATGAAGGCGGTTAAATAGTCTTTCCCCTAATCATACTATTCTGGCTTCTGCTCCTCTTCACCGGCCTCCTTTTCAACAGCTTTCCCCCTCCACGACTCTCTTATTTCGGCAAGTTTTTCTCCGACTCTTCTAGCCTCCTCAATGGTATTGAAAATGGTTGGGGATAGCCGGAGAACATTCCTACCACCGGTTTTTTGCAGGAGGAACTGGCTGTCGAAGCTTCCCGATTCAGCAATTATGTGAAACTGGTCCTCTAAAATGACCTGTAGGAGATTAGACGGGAGATTATTTATGGTTAATGAAAATATTCCAGTCTTAGAATCTCTGGAAGCAGGCTGGTAAAAAGAAATACCGTCCCCACTAGCGATACTAGTTATTTCATCTACGAGGCTCCTTTCATGGTTTAAAATATCCTCGAAACCCAGCTCATTCAAGTATTTTATTGCTGCTGCGAGCGCAACAGTATCTATGTGCTTCTCTTCTTCACCGCGTTTTATGAGTAAGTATCCCTGCGTCTTCTTTATACTATTGGCCCTCTCTTCAGAGAAATAGAGGATGCTTGTTCCCTCTATACTGAAAATATTGCCTGATTTAAAGTAAGCATAGTCGACTCCTATCTTCGGTAGGTTAATACGCATTCTTTGAGCAGAGTATGTAGCATCCAAGATTGTTACAACCCCCCTATCCTTTAAAACGGGTACGACCTTGTCCAGTGGAATTATTGTTCCAGTCGCCCCACAAACATGATTGATTAAAGCAACCTTAACACCCTTTTTAACAATCGTCTTAAGCTTTTCTTCTAAATTCTCGGTTTCGAAATCGAATACTTCAACCCTACCCCTGCTCTTACTTAGGTATTCCTCGACAAGATTTACAATCTTGCTCTGAGTATTTGAAGAAATTAAGACGATATCATTATTCTTAAACTCTATGCTTTGAAGGATTACTGTAAGACTCTGGAAATTACTAGATGAAAACACGATGTTATCTTCGGCAATACCAAAGTGTTTAAGGATTACATCGCGAGCATCCAAGTATAGCTCTAAGGCCTTCTGTGAAGGAGTACTTTCAGAACCCGGCCTACTCTTAACCTCGTTATAGTAGGCTAATACTTTCTCTAGAACGGGAATGGGAATGCCCGTAGAGTCAGCATTGTTCATAAATATGTAGTCTCCAGCTATGCTCGGGAAGTCTTCCCTAACCTTATAAGGGTCAAGCATTAGCGGAAGCACTTGGTAGACATTCGTTCAACAAGGCTTTTAAAGATTACATTGTTTTTAAAAACCGATACCCGTTGAGCAGGGAACACACTGCGGAACACGTATTGATGGGCAGTCTACAGAAGATTAAGGGTAGCCTTAAAGTTAGGAAGGTTGAAGTATACGATGGTTTTGGCAAGGTTTTCCTGGAAGTAGATTCTCTAAGCTTTGAAGAGCTTGCTAAGGCTCAAGCTATGGCTAACAAGGTCATATCGGAAGGCAGGATTGTTAAAGAGCACTTTTTCGATTCGTTAGAAGAGGCTCAGAAAGCCTTCCCCAGCTTAAGGGCACACGAGGAGCGGATACAGGGACGGGTACGTGTCGTAGAAGTCGACGGGTTTGACTATTCAGCCTGTACAGGGAAGCATGTTGAAAACACTAAGGAATGTGGCATGATACTTGTGACGCATGTTTCTAAAAGCGGCGGTGAATATCAGATTGATTTCGAAGTCGGTGAGAAGGCATTAGAGACCGCGGTCAAGATGAGTACCCTATGCCTATCCATATCCTCGATACTCGGCACACCCATTAGAAACCTTGAGAAAGCAGTGTTGAACATGAGGACTGAGAATGATGATTTGAGGAAAAGGCTTTCAGCCCTCACCGATGAAATAGTTAAGAAAACCCCGTTGGAGGAATCCATGGGTGAGGCCAAACTCTATGCAACAATCCTTAGAGGCGTTGACACTAAGGCCGTTATGAAAACCGTTGGAGAATTAATAGGTAGGAACCACTCTATTTACATAATTGGCTTGGAATGGTTTGGGACATGCAACATACTGATAGGAAGCGGAGAAGAGAGGATTAATGCTGCACAGGTGCTAAAAGAACTGTGCAGAGCTTTTAACGGCAAGGGCGGTGGAGATAACAGGATTGCAATAGGTTCTTTCCCCTGCGAGAAATTCCATGAAGCATTCGAAGAGGGTAAGAGAATGATTCGTAATTCTTTAACTGGGAGATAAGCCGGGTAAGCTTATTCTACAACAACCCTGGAGGAAAGCTTAATGCTCTTTTCCACTATTGAATCCATGTTTATTTTATCCTCAAGTTCCTTAACAACTTCAGGCCTTGCCCTCGTCTCAGGGTGCCTTGCAATTATGCTACAACAATCCCTGTAAGGCTTTATTGAAAGCTCGTACGTCCCTATTTTATTTGCCAATGCGATAATCTCCTCCTTATCGTAGCCTATTAAGGGTCTAAAGACCGGCATCTTTAAACCAATGCTTATCGCCACGATGTTGTCAAGTGTTTGAGACGCTACTTGAGCAAGGCTCTCTCCTGTGACAAGGGCTTTAGCACCTTCTGCTTCAGCAATTCTCTCAGCAACTTTAAACATGAATCTCCTGAATAGAACGAGATCGTATTTAGCAGGTATGTTTACCGTAGCCATTTGAAACTCGTAAGACGGTATGAAAGTAACAGTAGTCCTACCAGAGTAGGGCAGTAGCTTTCTAACTATCTCCATAACTTTAGAATTCTCAGCTTCAGAATTATCGTAGAAAGGATGAAAGTGGATATAGTGAACTTCGCAGCCTCTTTTCATCATGAGGTATGATGCAACAGGCGAATCTATACCACCGGATATTAGCGAAAGCACTCTGCCGGAAGAACCCACTGGAAGGCCTCCGGGCCCTCTAATCCTCTCTGTGAAAACATAGGCCTCCCTCTTTAATATTTCGACATATATTTTCTTAGAGGGGTTCTTCAACGATATTTTAACACCGAGGTTCTTAACGAGAACTTCTCCAAGGATTTTACTGAGCTCTATCGACGTTATGGGGAAGCTCTTATCAGCCCTTTTCACCTCAACCTTTAACGCATCTCCTCCAGCAACTATTTTAGAAGCCTCTTCCAAGACGGTTTTTTTAATGGAATCGACGGTCGGCTCAGACACTGATGCAAAGGCAAACCATGAGACTCCGAAAACACTCTTCACGCTTTCAACTATCCTCTGTAGATCAGCATTATCAACCGGGAAAACAAGCCTACCCTGGAGCCTCTCGATTCTAACATCCCAAACCCCCTTAAGAACCCGTTTTACATTCTCAACTAGCTTCCTCTCGAAAAAGGGCCTATTACGGCCCTTCAACCCTATTTCAGAATAGTGTATTACGCAGACTTTCCCCATTCGATTTATAAAAGCAACGATCCAGATTTAAGGGTTACATAGAGTTGGGAACCTTTTTAAAAAACAGACCTCGCAGGTAACCTTATGCAGTTGAATCAACTTGCTAAAAGGCTTTGTGAAAGAGCAAAAGCTGAAAATGGAAACATACTTTGCCTCTCCTCAGCTCCCGCCCGCGTAGACTTTCTTAATACGCATCAGGATTACAAAATGCTCCCCGTCGTACCCGTAGCCATTGAGAAAAGAACCTTTACCGTATGCTCAAGAATAAGCGAACCGGATACTGTAAGGGTTAAATCGTTAAGCCTAGAGAGGGAGGGTGTTGAAAGCGAGGATGTTTTCAAATCGAGTAAAGTAGAGTTGCGAGAGGGAAAATGGTTTGGAAACTATTTCCGTTCCCTACACATGCTCATATCTAGAAAATACGGGAAGATTATTACTGGCCTAGCGATTTACGTCGATAGCGAGATACCTGTAGCTTCCGGTCTAGCGAGTAGCGCAGCACTCCATGTTTCTCTAGCGGCGATGTATATGAGGCTTCTTAACTTGAGCTTAAGCAAGATGGAGTTGGCTGAGCTAGCTTATGAAGCCGAACACGATATCATGGGAATACCCTGTGGAAGGCTAGACCAGTATTCTTCCTCTTATGGCGGAGTAATAAAGATCGAGTTTAAACCGGTTTTAAGCATAGAGGAGTTTAACGGAGAAGGCATTAGATTTGTAGTAGCGGATTCGGGTATTAGACATAGCACAGCCGAGATCCATCCGGTTAGACAAAAAGAGTTGAACAATGCAATTAAAATCCTAAGAGAGGCCCAACTTCCAGAAAAATTGCGGAAAATACTCAGTGGCGATTACGCTAGTGTTGATTGGAGGCTTCTAAAAGAGGAAGACTTGGAGAATTATCTAAACATTCTGCCCCGTAAGCTTGCAGACAGAATTCTCTTCACGCTTAGAATGCAGAAGACTACTGAAACAGCTCTTGAAATCCTTAAGTATAGGCGGGTTAGGGAGACTAGTTTAGAAGAATTGGGTTTAAAACCTACTGGAGACTGGTTGGAAGCATTGGGTGAGATAGTTAACATGCAACATGTTTTCCTACGCGACCTCTATGAAGTCAGTCATCCGAAGCTCGAGAAAATGCGCAACGCAGCCCTCGAGGCAGGTGCTTTAGGTGTCAAAATATCTGGTGCGGGCATGGGCGGCTCATTATTGGCTTTAGTAAGAGGAGATGAGGATGCTTCTAGGGTTGAAAGAGCATTCATGGATGCTGGCGCTACAAGCGTATTTACCACCGGCATTGGAGAAGGTGTTTCATCTATTCCGACGAGTTGAGGTGGATTATTTTGCCTTCTGCACTGGTAACTGGAGGCGCAGGATTCATCGGAAGCCATTTAGTAGACAGGCTTTTAAAGGAAGGTTGGGAAGTAGCCGTTTTAGACAACTTCTCAACGGGCAGTTTTGATAATATTAAACAGGCTTTTGAAACCGGTAAACTCAAGATAATAATTGGAGATGCTAAGACTATCGACCTAACAGGGGAATTGGAAAGCGTCGATTATATTTTCCACATGGCTGCCAACCCGGATGTTAGGGAAACAACACCATCGGTACATTTCCAGGAAAACATTGCTGCGACTTTCAACATTCTCGAATACGCTAGGAAGATTAAAGCGAAATTCTTCGTTTTCGCATCTTCTTCAACAGTCTATGGGGATGCTTTGAAACTCCCAACACCCGAAGACTATGGGCCGTTGAAACCAATATCCCTATACGGTGCGGCTAAACTCGCCGCTGAAAGCCTGGTCTCTTCCTACTGCTATACTTTTGGGATGAGAGGAGTCTCCTTTAGGCTTGCTAACATCGTTGGCCCTAGGCTTACCCACGGTGTAATATACGATTTCATAAACAAGCTTATGGAGAATCCGAAGAGGCTTGAAATACTCGGAGACGGTACTCAGAGGAAGTCTTACGTTTGGATTGAAGACTGTATTGAAGCCATGATGCATGTTTTAAAAAGTTTCGGAGACCTCTGTTACGAGATCTATAATATAGGTTCAGAAGACTGGATCACCGTATCTGAAATAGCCGACATGACAATAGAGTCAATGGGTCTAAGAGGCGTTGAGAAGGTTTTCACCGGGGGCGTGGAGGGTGGTAGAGGATGGGTTGGCGACGTTAAGCTGATGAACCTGGATATAAGTAAGATTAAGGCAACGGGATGGAGGCCGAAGTATAATAGCAGGGAGGCTGTTAAGCTAAGTATTGAAGCAAGGCTTAGGGAGCTTGGCTTGAAACCCTAATAACGTATACCCTATCACCCTCTCTAACCCTGTCGACGGTTTTTAAGCCTATGGAGCTCCCCGGCGGAGCCACTTCAACCTTCTTGTGCTCTATCTCCATAGAATCAACCCTTTGTCTTAAATTGGTCGTCTTACCCTGGATAAGTATCTCATCGCCAACTTTAAGTTCTCCGATAAGGTCGATTACTGCAACGCTAATCCTCGAAAAGAAATGCCTCACATCCCCCACGTAAATCTTTTCCTCACTCAACTCTATCAATCTAGGAAATCGTAAGAACGTATATATCTTTTACCCTCTAACAACCTGCTAGTATTCCCTCTTTCCAAAATTATTTTCAAAATGTTTTTAAATGTCGAATGTTAAAAACGGACGTGTATTACTGTTCGATTGAAGAATTACAGAGTTTTCTAAAAAAATGGTTGATTGGTGCAAGGCTTTTCATAATTTTAGGCATTGGTAATGAGTTGAGAAGCGATGATGCTGCTGGCCTACTCGTAGCCAGAGCCTTGAAGCCTTTCAACAGTGAAAAATTTGAAGCTATTGAATGTGGGGCTTCAATCGACTCATGTATCGATTACGCTTTTGAGAAGAACCCCTCGCATCTTCTAATCGTAGACGCCTTCCCCAATGGAGAGAGGTTGGCAATTCTAGATCCAACAGACCTGGATTCTTACGTACCCGCCTCTACGCACGATATACCTATTCCGTTACTCTTAGAGGCTTTTGGAAAACCCTTAGAGACGGATATAAAAATTCTCGGAATAGGCGTTGAGAAATTCGATTTAGGCGAAAAAGTTTCAGGCGAGTGTCTCAAGGCAGTTAATGGAGTTGTTAAAGCCATACTTGAGGCTGTGATAAACTCAGGGGTTTTAAAAGACGTTGCGATTGAACAGGATTATCTACTCCCTTATGAGCCTTACAGTGAAAGCGTGGACAGAGCAGGAGATGCAGGGGTCGTAGGACCTTACAAGCATGCCTAGGAGGCTTCTGAGGGAATTGTCATCTAAGTGAGCTATTGAAGGAACTAGTTCGTAAACGTCCCTCTCTATTCTCCAAGAATTGTGAGCAGTCGGAGTCACTATGTCCGCCTTTGAAACCCTACCCTCCTTGTCCAGGATATAAGAGTGATACAAGAGCCCTCGAGGAGCCTCCGTTAAAGCAGCCCCCATACCTTGACGGAGCTTTGGTTTCTGGGGGGGAGGAACGTTTACACCCTCTTTAAGTATGCTCTTCATCTCCTCTATTGCCTGAATTATCTCTATTGCCCTTATTATTGTGGATTTAAACGGGTTTTTAAGAGGAGGCCTTACGCCGGATTTCTCAGCAGCCTCCTTAGCTGTGTCGCATAAGAAGTCATAGTTGAGGTTAAAGCGCGCAACAGGACCTACTTCAAAGGAGCTTCCTCCGCGAAAAATCGACCTTTTAGTATTTGAATATGGAACTTGCTCTTCATTCACATACTTCCTGTAATCTCTACCATCGAAATATTCCCCAGAGCTTGTTTTAGCAACCCCCTCGGTTACAGCATACTCTCCTTTGTTTGAAAGCGCAATATTAATATGGTCTGATTCGAATTCTGGATATTTGAAGTTTGAAACGAGAGAAATTGTTTCAAAAGCATCTTGAAGAGAAGAATCTAAGGCTTTAATAATCTCGTCAAGTTTTTCAGCAGGCGGACTCCTCGTAAAGCCTCCTACGGTAAGCGTGACGGGGTGTACTACTCTTCCACCTATATATTCAGAAACCATGTTTGCTATTCTCTTTAGCCTGAATCCTCTTTTCACAACATCCAATAAATCTTTAGAGGCTGCGATCGCACTCGGATAGCCGAGGTAGTCTGGTGCTGCAAGGAAGTATATGTGAAGAGCATGACTCTGCATCATCCCCGATAGGGCTAGCGCCTTCCTTAATGCTACAGTCCTCTCATCCAATGATATTTCGAGAGCATTTTCTACAGCCTTAGCCGCCGTTATGGCGTGCGCAATTGGGCATATGCCACATATTCTTGAAGTCAACTCGGGAAGTTCAAGAGCCCTCCTACCTCTTAGAAAAGCTTCGAAAAACCTTGGAGCTTCAAATATCTGGAGTTTTGCATCCTTTACTTCACCGTTTGAAATGGTAACTTCCAGAGATCCCTGTCCCTCAACCCTGCTTATGTAATCATAAACTATTGTCCTATCAACCATATTAATCACCTCGTCAAAAGCTTGTAGACATCACTATATTTTCTCAGCTTTAAACGTATTAAATCTGGGCTAACACCCGCATTAGTCCAAGCCAGTTCCAAGCCCTTGGGATTAGTCCCTTTCAAGACACCTCTACAGCCTTCGCATGTTACACCATTTGAAGGACATAGTGCATTACAACCTCCTACCGTAACAGGTCCGAGGCACGGCTCTCCTCTTGTTAGGAATATGCATTCGTTACCGTTCATCTTACACTCCATACAGACTGTGATGCCAGGTATGTAGGGTGGGACGCGTATGGCGAGCGACATCAACGTATTGATCAACTCCCTCCCATCTATTGGACAGCCGTATAAGTATGCATCGACGTTAACATATTCGTTTAAGCCGAATGCTTTCCCAGACCTTATGTATTCAGGAGAGGAATAAACTGTACTCTCTACTTCACCCTCCGGAGTGGTGTTCTTAATGGCATTCAATCCTCCTGTGGCTGCGCATGCGCCTGCTGCAATAAGAAACCTAGACATTTTCCTTATCTTCTTAATCATAATCCCCTCCTCCTCATTAGTTACTGCTCCTTCAACAATAGCCACATCTAAGGGTTCATTTGGAAGATCATCGTCACTAACCATTCTGAAATATTTTAATTCAACGTATTTCAATACTTCTAATAGGCTTTCCTCTAGATGAACTAAGACCATTTGGCAACCTGAACACGATGCGAGTTTAAATACACCGACCTTCAATTTACCATTCATCATTCAACACCTCACTCAATAACATCTGGGAGAAGCCCTATCTCCTCTAGATTGAATACTGGACCATCCTTGCAAACATACTTGTATCCTATTTGACAATGTCCACATTTCCCTATTCCACATTTCATTCTCCTTTCTAAAGAGAGGAATATCTCTGAAGGGTAGAAGCCCATTCTAAGTAGCAATTGAGCAGTGAACTTCATCATGACCTCTGGACCGCAGACAAAAACGTTAGTATCACGCATCCTCGGTTTAACATATTTCAAAAGCTCGGTTACAACACCAACATCATACTCCCACTTCGTATTCGGTGGAACATAGTCGACAGTCAGGTAAAGACGAGTATTTGGAATATTCCTCCAAGAATCAAACTCATAAGTGAATATCATGTCTCCCGGAGTCCTCGCCCCGTAAAGAATGTCGACAGAACCGTAGAGATCCCTATGTTTAGCAATATAGTGTATTACTGGTCTCAAAGGGGCCAGCCCCATTCCTCCAGCTATTATTATAAGGTCGCTCCCCATCACTCTTTCAAGAGGCCAAGGCTTGCCGTATGGCCCTCTGACTCCAAGTATGTCACCGGGCTTCACGTTAAAGAGCGCAGTAGTTACTCTGCCAACCTTCCTAATGGTGTTTTCGAAAACATCCTTCTCCTCAGGGCTTGAGGAGATTGAGAATGCCGATTCTCCGACGCCGAAGTAAGATATTATGTCGAATTGCCCAGGTCTAAACCTCAATGCTTTATTGTTTAACATCCTTAGTTTAAAAGTCTTAGTCGTAGAATTCTCATCTCTAATCTCCACTACTTTCGCGAAGGCGGGTAGATACGGGTTTTCAGATTCATTACTCATAATAGCTCACCTCTCAATCTAGCAACTATACTGGTAATATCTATCTTCGCTGGACACTGTTCTATGCATCTACCGCAACCTACGCATCCCAATGCGCCATACTGGTTAAGCCAATAATTCATCTTATGGTTTACGAATTGCCTTATCCTAGCTGAGAGGTCTTTTCTAAAGTTCCCGCCCAATGCTACTTCAGCGTATTCCCAAAGAAGGCAACCGTCCCATGTCCTTGATCTTAAAACGCTACCTGAATCCAGTTCGGGCTCGTCGATAACGTTGAAGCAGAAGCACGTTGGACAAACCATGTTGCAGGCACCGCAACCTGTGCATCTATCTGCAAGCTCATTCCAAATAGGATTGTAAAGCGCCCCGGTCATTATCCTTTGGAGCCCAGCTGTATTAACATGTCTCCTTATCATTCCTTTTACCCTCCTTATTGTTTCATCCTTTTCCATAAGGTCTGTGCTCGAAGCCTTTGGCATGTAGAAGTCTCCTATTAGTTCTGAACCCTTCCTCGACCCTACTTCAACCAGAAACCTATCGCCCAAGTCGGTAAGTATTAGGTCGAAGCCCTCTTCTAGAGAAGGGCCTGTTCCAAATGACGTGCAGAAACATTTCTCGTCAGCACTACTACAGTTCAAAGCTATTATTATAAGGTTCTTCCTCCTGGCTTCGAAATAGGGGTCTTTGGGACGATCCATATATACTCTCTCCAAGAGATTCATTGCGTTTACATCACATGGATGAACACCCAGTATCGCAGTCTTATTCTCAGGACCCGGAAGCATTTCTTCGATCTTTCCGTCTTTAATCTTCAGAAGTGTCTCTTTAGGAGGAATTAGGAGACTTTTAAGAGGAGGCATGATAGTCCTAATGTAATCTAGAGAAACCTCGCCAACCTGATTCTCGTCTATTCTTTTGAATATGCTTCGAGCCTCTTTCCTAACGGGTGCGAAAAGACCATATTCCTTGGAGATTATGTGCTTAGAGAAGTGGGGAAGTTCCTCCTTCTTCAGCACAAAAGCCATTTTCTAACCCGATGGCTCGTTTCCATCTTTTTATAAACCTTTTGTGGATGAGGAGAGAGCTTTAACACTGTACTATAGTAAGCAGAATCTCAGTTTATAAAACGCGGAAAAGCAAATTCTTAAATATAGTTAATCATTGAAACTGAGGGCTGTGAAATGCCTGATGCTGGAGCTCAACAGGCCGGTTTAAAGGCAGACAGGCGTTTAATGCTTCTTGAAGCAGCTATTAGGAAATACCAGTATAGGAAGGATGCTCTACTTGAAGTACTCCATACAGCTCAAGAACTCTACGGTTATTTAGACAGGGATCTCTTGATCCATATTTCTAAGCTTCTAAGGTTACCGCCAAGCCATGTTTATGGAGTAGCAACGTTTTACAATCTTTTCAAGTTGAAAAAGCCGGGTACGCATGTTGTCACAGTATGCATGGGCACAGCGTGTTACGTTAAGGGTGCTGAAGACCTCGTTTTAGCAGTAGAGAGAGAGTTTAACGTTAAGAGAGGCGGGACAACCGCAGATGGAAAGCTGTCCCTTTTCGTAACCAGGTGCATAGGGGCGTGTGCAATGGCTCCTAACGCCATTGTAGACGGAGAAACTATTGGAAAAGCCACGCCGGAAGTTGTTTTGAAGAAGATTAGAGCCATTATGGAGGCTGAGAAGGATTGAAGCCTGATGAATTACGTAGCCTAGCCCAAAAAGAGGCTGAAGCACGCAAATCCTACAGGTACAGGATAAACGTCTGCTGTTCAAGCGGTTGCATGCCATTCGGAGCACTTAAAGTATTGAGCGCGTTCAAGGATGCTGTAAAGGAGTTTGGAGTTGAAGGAGAGTGTTACGTAGCCAGAACAGGCTGCATAGGAACATGTTCAATAGCCCCTGCGGTCTTAATAGAGCCAGGCGACTATCTATATCAGAACGTTACTCCAGATAGGGCTAAGGAGATTGTTAAAGAGCATATCGTTAACGGCAGGCCTGTTAAAAGCATGTTGTACGGCAACGAGGCGTATTTTAAGAAGCAGCTTAGAATAGTTTTGAGAAACGCTGGTAAGATAGATCCCTTGAGAATAGAGGATTATATTGCCGTGGGAGGATATTACGCTCTTCTAAAGGCCTTAACGAGGATGACTCCCGAAGGGGTTATAGAAGAAGTTGCTTTAAGCGGGTTAAAGGGGAGAGGGGGAGCAGGATTTCTAACAGGGCTTAAATGGAGATACGTTGCAAGGGCAACGGGTTCTCCGAAATACGTAATAGCTAACCTTGACGAGGGTGATCCGGGTGTTTTTGCAAACCGTACCCTGGCGGAGGCAGATCCGCATGCAATAATAGAAGGAATGGCCATAGCCGCATATGCTGTGGGTGCGAGTAAGGGCTACATCTACGTGCGTAGCGAATACCCGCTAGCTGTTGAGACTTTGAAGAAAGCTATTGAAGCAGCAAGGTCAATGGGATTATTGGGAGAGAAGATTTTCGAAACAGCATTCAGCTTCGACATCGAGCTGAGGCTGGGAGCGGGGGCATTCGTAGCAGGTGAGGAGACGGCAATACTCGCTTCAATCGAGGGGCGTAGGGCAATGCCTAGGCCTAGACCACCTTACCCAGCGCAATCAGGCCTATGGGGTAAGCCAACGCTGATAAACAATGTTGAAACACTCGCAAATATTCCAGTCATATTACTTAAGGGCAGTGAATGGTTTGCAAGCATAGGAGCTAAAAACTGCACTGGCACCAAATGCTTTTCCTTAACCGGGAAGGTTAACAATCCGGGGTTAATCGAAGTCCCGATGGGCATAACGCTTAGAGAAGTTGTTTTCGAGATAGGAGGAGGAGTTCCACCCGGTAGGCGTTTTAAGGCAGTCCAGGTTGGTGGGCCATCTGGAGGCTTCTTACCAGAACAGCTGTTGGATCTTCCAATAGACTACGAGTCTCTAACTAAGGCCGGTGCGATAATGGGCTCCGGGGGTATAGTTGTTCTAGACGATACTTCCTGCATGGTGGATACGGCTAAGTTCTTCACGGAATTCTGTGTAGACGAGTCCTGTGGAAAATGTGTACCGTGTAGAGTAGGGCTTTACAAACTCTATAAGATTCTAGACGGCTTTACGCGAGGAGAAGGGTCTTTGGAAGACCTTCAGAAAGTTGAAGAGCTCTGCGAATTCATTAAGGAGGCTAGTTTATGCGGCCTTGGTCAGACAGCGCCCAATCCAACTCTTACTACGCTAAGGTATTTCAGAGACGAGTATGTTGCACACATCCTTGAGAAAAAGTGTAGTGCGGGAAAGTGTTTTAAGAATGGCGGAGGTGTGGGAGGCGAGTAAAATGATAGAGCTCACTATAGATGGTAAGAAGGTTACTGCTAAAGAAGGCGATACCATACTTAAGGTTGCTAGGGAAAACAACATATACATCCCAGCATTATGCTATCTCGAAGGGGTTTCATCATTCGGAGGATGTAGGGTCTGCCTCGTTGAGATAAAGGGCTCGCCAAGAGTATTCGCATCCTGCGTGACGCCAGTTGCGGAGGGGATGGAGATTATTACAAATTCGGAAAGGCTTAAGCGCTATCGGAAGTGGGCTGTAGAGTTACTACTATCGGAAAGACCCCATGTCTGCTCGGTCTGCGTAGCCAACGGAAGTTGTGAACTCCAGCAGCTCGCAACCGATCTTGGAGTTGACCACCTCAGGGTTGAAAGAGAGTGGACCAATTATGAATTAGACCTTACACATGAGAGGTTCGCCTACGATCCAAATAGATGCATACTTTGCACGCGTTGCATAAGGATTTGTGATGAGATTGAAGGCGTGCATACGATAGACCTCATGCTTAGAGGGAAGAATTCCAAGGTTATTTTCGACCTAAACGATAAATGGGGCTTTGCTGAATCATGCACATCCTGTGGGAAATGCTCTGCTGTCTGCCCAGTTGGCGCATTGTATGTTAAGGGTAAGCCGCATTCGGAATCTAAGAGGAAAGAGCTCGCCTCATTCGTGACGAGCAGGAGGAGTGAGAAGACAATTGGCTAAGGTAAGGCTTGCAACAGTCTGGTTGAGCGGCTGTTCTGGCTGCCACATGTCGTTCTTAGATCAAGATGAGAAACTATTAGAGCTCGCAGGAAAGATTGAGCTCGTCTACAGTCCGATTGCAGATATTAAGGATTTTCCTGAAAACGTTGACATAACGTTGGTTGAAGGAGCGGTTGGTAATGAGGAACAATTAGAACTTTTGAAGAAAATCAGGAAGAATACGAAAATGCTAATAGCACTCGGAGACTGCGCTGTAAACGGCAATGTAACCGCGTTGAGAAACAGTTTAAACAATAGCGTTGAAGAGGTTTTGGAGAGGGCGTATGTTGAGAACGCGACCATTAAGCAAAACGCTCCTACCAATGTCCCTAGGCTTCTTAAAAGAGTCTTGGCTTTAAACGAGGTTGTCAAAGTAGACTTCTACATTCCAGGCTGCCCACCACCAGCCAATTTGATAAACTATGTTTTAAACGAGTTGCTCGAGGGAAGAGTCCCACCTTTAGAAGGGAGGTTTAAATACGGTTAGGAGGAGTTGGAAATGAGCAGGGAGATAATTATAAGCCCCGTGACAAGGATAGAGGGCCATGCTAAGATAACGATACATCTAGATGAGGAGGGAATGGTTAAAGATGCACGTTTTCACGTAACCGATTTCAGAGGATTTGAAAAGTTCTGTGAAGGAAGACCCTTCTATGAAATGCCAGGGATAACATCGAGGATATGTGGCATATGTCCAGTAAGCCACCTGCTCGCTTCAGCCAAGGCGTGCGACGACCTTTTAGCAGTGAAAATACCAAGGACTGCGGAGCTTCTCCGAAGGCTTATGCACATGGGTCAGATAATCCAGTCGCATGCATTAAGCTTCTTCTACCTATCTTCTCCAGATTTCCTTCTCGGCTTGGATTCGGAACCATCTAAGAGAAACATCCTTGGTCTAGCTGAGAAATATCCTGAGATCGCTAAACAGGGAGTTTGGCTTAGGAAGTTTGGGCAGAGTATAATCGAAACACTCTCCGGGAGGAGGATACACTCGAGCGATTGGATAGTGCCGGGCGGAGTAAAAACACCATTATCCAAAGAGGGTGTTGACAAGATACTTGCGGACGTGCCTAAGGCTATTGAAATCGCTTTAAACAGTATTGAACTCTTCAATAAGAATATGGAGAACTTTAAAAACGAGATGAGGGACTTCGGCGATTTCCAGACTTACTATATGAGTCTCGTGACGAAAGACGGTGGTCTTGAACATTATGATGGTAATATAAGGATTCTAAGCCCAGAGGGTAAAGTTGTTGCGGATCAGTTAGACCCTTCTAAATATTTCGAATATATTGGCGAGGCTGTTGAAGACTGGTCTTACATGAAGTTCCCCTATTTGAAGAATGTAGGTTATCCCGATGGTGCATATAGAGTAGGCCCGTTAGCAAGGCTGAATAATGCTTCACATTGCGGAACCGAGATGGCAGATAATCTTCTCAAAGAATTCAAGAAGCTTGGAAAGAATGGAGTTGTCCAAAACACTTTCATGTACCACTATGCACGCTTGATAGAAATCGTTTTCTGCATAGAGAAAGTTAAGGAACTGCTTCAGGATCCTGAGATCTTAAGCACCGAAGTCCAAGCGAAAGCATCTCTCAACAAGAGAGAGGGTGTGGGAGTTATTGAAGCACCAAGGGGCACATTATTCCACCATTATAAAGTTGATGAGCAGGGTAGAATAACATGGGTCAACCTTATAATCGCAACTGTAAATAACAATATTGCTTTTAACAAAGCCGTAGCTCAGGTTGCTAAGAAATACGTGAATGGAAAAAAGCTTAACGAGGGAATGCTCAATAAAGTCGAAGCAGTCGTACGCGCCTTAGACCCTTGCCTTAGCTGTGCAACACATGCCATAGGAAGAATGCCGGTTAGGATTCAACTTTATGACCATAACGGTAGTCTCATAGACGAAATCGCCCGCGGTTGAAAAATAGATTTGAAAATATATTTAACTTAAGACTTTTATTTTCAAACAATACTTTTAACGGCTTTTCTCTTTATCAATCTTGCTCCAAAAGATTTATATATTAATCTCTAGAATTCTATTAACGAAGTGAGTTGTCTGTTAAAAAAGAGGATGAAGAATATAAGCAAGCAGCTAAAGTGTTTAAGGCCCTTGCAGACCCGACTCGATTGAGAATACTCTCAATAATAGAGAGCGAAAGCATGATGATAACGGGCATAGTCGAAAAATTCAACCTTTCCCAACCAACTGTTTCATACCATATTAGAATTCTTGAAAACGCCGGATTAGTAAAGACTGTTAAGAAGGGGAGAGAAGTTTATTGCTCTCTTATAAAGAAGGGGATTTTAAAGAAGGCTTTAGAATTCTCAAAGTGGGTCAAGGGAGTAGAGTAGGAATCTATAAGAGATAACACTTAGAACCTCCTCTTTAGAAAATATTTATCCTGGGATTGTTTTTCGATTTAATGTACACGATTGAAGATAGAGCCACTATGCTCTGACTCGATGGGTGTAAGAAGCATGGCGACACTAGTTGAAACCAGAGACCTCAAGCTAATTATAGACCCAGCTGCAGCCGTTGCACCTCGTAGATACGGCCTACCACCCCACCGGAAAGAGCTTGAGCTCCTCGAAGAGTATTGGAAGAAAATAGCTTCTGTAGCAAGGGATTGTGAAGTCATCGTAGTAACACATTATCATTACGACCATCATAGTTCAACAAGATTCCTAGAAGAGATCTACGGTGGGAGGATAGTAATAGTCAAGGATCCTGAAAACATGATAAACTTCAACCAGAGAACAAGGGCAAGAATTTTTCTGGAAAAGATTAGACCCATTGCTGCACAAGTTCTTACTGCAGACGGTAGGGAGTATTTCTTTGGTGAGACTAGCCTTGAATTCTCCCATCCTGTTCCCCATGGTCCTGATGATCATCTAGGCTACGTAGTAGAGCTGAGAGTCAAGGATTCCTCCCAAAGCTTCTTATTCACGAGCGATGTACAGGGTTTCCCATTAGATTCTCAAATCAAATTCGTAATAGACAAGAAGCCAGATGTAATTTTCGTAGACGGACCCTCAACTTATATGTTAGGTATAAACTATCCCGTTGAAGCTTTGGAGGCGAGCCTTAGAAATATTGTTAAAACAATGAGGGAAGCTTTTCCCTCGACGATAATATTAGATCATCACCTGCTTAGGGACTTAGAGTGGAAGAAACATCTAAAAGACCTGCTCAAAGAGGCTGAGAAAATTGGTGTGGACTTAAAGTCCACTGCAGAATACTTGAATGTAGAAATTAACCAGCTTGAGGCCTTAAGAGGCTCGTTGTATGGATTAAGAATTTAAAGCGCTGGGAACATGGAGGGAATGATTGAAACTCGTCTTGCTTACCATCGGTTACAGCGTGTAATAGCTCTAAGGAAAGATTTTTTAAGATGATAAATAATTCCTATATGACCATGAAAGAAGTTAAATGTGTTAGAAAAACAGTTCTATCATCCTCAATGTTTTTATTAGTAGTTCTCTTTACAGTGCAGATTATACCTTTAAGTGCAGCACCCGAAGTACCATATGGCCCATTTCCAGACAGAGTGATAATATTCCTTCAGGCTGATGAAACGCAGGTAGTTCCCATGATCGAGAAAGGCGAGATGACGGCATGGCTCTATTACTTGAGATTGAGTGAAAACATTCAAAAGGCAGAGGAGTCTGCGGAGGTAGATCTCATAAAGACCTATGGTGGAGCGAATGAGCTGCTAATAAACCCGCTCGAGACAACTGGAGGGTTCAATCCCTTCACCATAAGAGAAGTCAGGGAAGCTTTAAACTGGCTTATAGACCGGAACTACATAGTTAACGAGATATTCAAAGGCAGGGCTGTTCCCAGATGGACGATTTTCAGAGCGGTTTCTCCAGATTATTCAAGGATTGTAGACTATGCCAAAATACTCGAGGCAAAATACGCGTACAATTTCGATAAGGCTAAGAGCCAAATCTTCGAAGCATTAGCTAAAGCAGGAGCAGAGTATAAGGATGGCAAGTGGTACTATGAGGGTGAACCGATAACAATAAACTTTCTAATAAGGCCTGAGGATGAAAGAAAGGACTTTGGTGACTACATTGCCAACCAACTTGAAAAAATAGGGTTTACTGTGAATAGACTCTATAAGAGAAGTCGTGACGCATTCCTACTTTGGGGTTCATATGAGCCTTCGAAAAGAGGTGAATGGCACATTTACACAGCAGGATGGGCATTTACCGGCATAACGGCATACGATGACAGCGATCCTTGGTTCCTCTATTCTCCAGATAATGCGCCAATTTTCGAAGAGTATAGAGGCTTACCATTACTTAGAGAAGCATTGGACAAGTTAAACAATGCAGAGTACAAGTCAATGGAAGAAAGAATAGAATTATTAAAGCGAATCTGTGAATTATCTTTGGAAGACAGTGTCCATGTGTGGATTGTCGATCAGATTCAGCCGGTTCCAGCATCTAGCAAGCTTGGGGACAAGGTGATCGACCTGTATGGCGGTGGTCAGAGCTTCTGGTACCTCAGAACACTAAGATACAAGACGGGAGCAGGGGGAGACATTAAGCTGGGTAATCGTGCAATGTTCATAGAAGGCTTTAACCCGATAGCAGGTTTCTCCTGGCTTTACGACGTGTATGTCTACTACCTTGTGGCTGATGCTGGAGTCTTTCCACACCCGCATACTGGGCTATACATACCTATTAGGACAAGCTTCACCGTGGAGACAGCAGGCCCCGACGGTAAGCTGGATGTTCCAAGCGATGCTTTAAAATACGATCTTACGAGTGAGAAGTTCAAGCCCGTTGGCCCTGGCGTAAATGCAACAAGCAAGGTGACTTTTAAGATTACCTGGGGCAAGTGGCATCATGGACAGCCCGTAACTAAGGCTGATATACTATACGGTATAGCTGAAACCTTTAAAGTTACTGTAGAAACATCGCCTCTGTACGATCCTGTGGCCGCTTCTCCGGGCAGGACGATTTTCGTCAAAACTTTTAAGGGATTGAGATTCGTATCAGACGATACTGTCGAAGTATACGTCGACTACTGGCATGTGGATAAAAGTTACATTGCCTCTACGGCAAGTGTTTGGACAGATACTCCGTGGGAGCTTCTGGTTCTTGCAAATAAGGCGGTGCTTGATAAGAAGGTAGCATGGTCCGTAGACATGGCTGACGAATGGGGTGTAGATCAGCTGGACTTCACGAAAGGCTCTTCTTTAAACATACTTTCTGAGATACTAGCTACGATTCAAGAGAACTATATTCCACCAGAGCTCGAAGGCTTTGTCGATGCGAGTGAAGCTGCTGCAAGATGGTCTGCACTCAAATCCTTCTACAAGACGAGGGGACACTTCTGGGTCAGTAATGGTCCCTACGTCTTTGCATCAGCTGACACAACTGCTCTTCAAGTCACGCTCGAAGCCTTCAGAGAATATCCGTTTAAAGCCGATAAATGGGACACTATGCTCACGGTTAAGATTCCTAATGTAAGAGTCACTGATGCTCCTGAAAAAGTGGTTTCAGGCTTGGCTGCAGGCTTCTCCCTTCGTTCGGAGGTGGCCGGTCAACCATATGATAAGGCATCTGTCAAATACCTCTTAACAGACGCGTCCGGTAATCTAGTAGCCTCTGGCATAGCTAGAGCTTACGGTGGCGGTGTTTTCAAAATAGAGCTTACGGGCGAAGACACTTCTAAACTAGCTGCTGGAGTATACTCGTTAAAGCTTATAGCAGTAGGTGAAGAAGCTGCACTTCCATACTTGACCGAGTACACCTTCACAGTAACTCCAGCCATCTCATACTTTGAAAGCCTCTCGGAAAGCCTAAGGGCTGAGCTTTCAACAAAGATCTTGACCCTCGAAAATCGTATAGAAACATTATCCGAATCCGTTTCTGAACTTAGAAACAGATTAAATTCAATGGAGAGCATAGTCAATATCAGCATAGTACTTGCGGCACTAAGCATCCTATTAGCTTTAGTAGCATTAATCCTATTGCTCAGAAAGAAATAAAAGAACAAACTCTTTCCTCATTTTTCTTTCCTTTTTAACACTTAAATATTAGTTTTTTATTCTAAGAGGGATTACTAAGCATGCGTGGAGCCACGTCTATACTCAGATACCTGGCTAAGAGAATAACCCTTCTATTTGGGACGCTGATAATAGCAACCTACATAACTATTGTAATTGCTAATGCTGGAGGATATATAGATGAAATACTCTCAGCGCAAATAAAGTATGATATAACTACTAACTTGGCCAGAACCCAAGGCTGGGCACAACTTCCAGAAGAAGAGAAGACAAGGATTATTAACGAGAGATTTGAATCAGCCATAAAAGCTAAAGGGTTAGATAAGCCTTTCATAGAGCGTAGTTTCTACTACCTTATAGATGCTTTAACACTAAACCTCGGAAGAGCTATATTCATAACGAGCGCTAGCGGCTCTAAGCGTGTAGCAGACATAATATTAGAAAGACTTCCTATAACCGTATTATTGTTTACTACAGGAACAGTTCTTTATTCGATTATAGGTTTGCTCGTAGGTGTTTACATGACTAAGAAGCCAGGAGGATTATTCGATAAAATATTCTCGATTTTTGCCATAGTAACGGAGGTTATTCCACCATGGTTTTTCGGAATACTATTTATAATGGTTTTCTCCTATTACCTCGGTCTTACACCATTCGGCGGGATTGCAAGCGTACCCCCTCCACAGGATCCTCTGGGATACTTTTTGGATATACTTTACCATGCGTCACTTCCATTATTTACATGGGTGTTCTCGCTCTTTGGTGCTTGGGCATACATAGCCAGAAACCTGATGGTTCAAATTGCCGAAGAAGATTTTGTGATAACGGCCAAGGCCAAGGGATTGCCCGAGGGAATTGTTATGCGCCGCCATATTTTGAGGCCAAGCTTGCCTCCGATAGTTACCTCGATATCTCTTTCACTAATAACTTCATGGCAAGGCGCTATAATAACGGAAACCGTTTTTAACTGGCCTGGTTTGGGAAGTCTTTACAGTCAAGCCATAAGCGCTCTTGACGCGCCTGTAATCATAGGTTTAGCTGTAGTTTACGCTTACCTCCTTGTAGTTACCGTACTAGTTCTAGATTTGACTTATAGCCTTATGGATCCAAGAATTAGGGGTGTAGCTTAGATTGAGCATAACCGGAGGATCTAAGGATATTTTTGATGCAATATTTCGCTCAAAACCTGGTCTTACTGGAGTATTAATATTGACGATAATCATCGGACTTTCAATTATAGCCTTGGTTTACGTACCTTTCGATATTTCCTCTAAATGGAACGATATCACGTTTTGGCAGTTTAATCCGAGGCTGGCTCCTCCCTCATGGATTAATTTTTTTCTGAGCAAAAAACTGCCTGAAACGATAATAATAGGAGAGAAGGACTTCGCAAAATACGATTACTATGTTGAAACTGCAGGCTTAAAACATATCGTGCTTGAAGCCAAGCTGGACTATCTCTACGAATACTATCCCTCTGAGGTAAATGCTATACTATATGTTAACAATAGTAATGGAATGCTTGTAACCCTTAAATGGATTCAGCCTAATGGTGTCGAAATCTATTTATCTCGATTGGTAGTTAACGATGGCATTAATCCAATTTACTTCTGTACTAGAAAGGACGTCAAAGAAGGATTGTTAAACACTATGGCTAAGCTCGGCACAGTTCCGCCGGATACAATCAAGCCAGAGGTATTGTTGTTCTCCGACTTAAACCCTTCTGGCGGTTTTAATATTTTAAGGGGCACCTATAGGTTTAAAATCGAGGCTGAAACCACAAGTAGGAACGCAACTATTGATTCAAAGCTTATAGTTTATGGGAGGGTTTATGGTCTAGCTGGCACAGACAGTAAGAGAAGAGACCTATTTGTAGGTATAGTATGGGGTGCACCAGTAGCATTGGCATTTGGGCTTATAGCAGCGATTCTTACAAGCTTCATTCAAACTCTCTTAGGAACCTTAAGCGCGTGGTATGGAGGTCTAGTTGACGAAATTATTCAGCGTGTCACAGACATCTACATGATTATTCCCTTCCTGCCGATACTCATAACAATATCTGTCATATACAAGATAAATATATGGACACTTTTAGCTATAGTCGTAGCTTTAAGTATATTCGGAGGCGCTACTAAAACTGCTAGAAGCATGGCACTTCAGGTAATGAATGAACAATATATTGAAGCTGCTGTCTCTTATGGAGCTAGTAGAAAGAGGATAATGTTACTGCATATTTTACCCAGGCTTTTACCATATACTGTAGCCAATATAGTATTGTCGGTTCCTTCGTATGTTTTTCTTGAAGCCGCCTTAAGCTTATTAGGTCTTGGAGACCCAGCAATGCCTACTTGGGGCAAGATTATAAGCGATGCTTTTGAAGGCGGTGCTGTGGTTCATGGATTATGGTGGTGGGTGTTAATACCTTCAACGCTAATAATAATGACGGCAATCGCTTTCGCCTTCATAGGGTTAGCGCTTGATAAGGTGGTGAATCCGAGACTTAGGGAGAGATGAGTATTGAGCGAGATTCTTCAGGTTAAAAACTTAAAACTGTATTACAGTACTAAGAAAGGAGTAGTCAAGGCAGTTGACAATATCAGTTTCGCTTTAAATAAGGGGGAAACTCTTGCCGTCGTAGGTGAATCAGGGTGTGGAAAATCCTCTATGGCGATAGCACTAATGAGGCTTCTACCTAGGAACGTGAATACTTATCAAGGCAGTATTATAGTGGATAATGAGGATATCAGTAAGCTTGACGAGAAGACTTTGAGAGAAAGAATCCTTTGGAGAAAAATATCTATGGTATTCCAAGGAGCTATGAATTCTCTAAACCCTGTGTTGAAGATAGGATTCCAGATAGCAGAGGCACTTTTGGAGCATGATAAGAGGCTTTCTAAAAAGGAGGCTCTAGCCATAGCTAAAAAATCTCTGGAATTAGTTCGATTGCCTGAATTTATAGCTGATCGATATCCTCACGAACTTAGCGGAGGCATGAAGCAAAGAGTTGTTATCGCAATGGCATTGGTTCTCAATCCTCAAATAGTCATACTTGACGAACCTACTTCAGCACTCGATGTTATAACTCAGGCTAACATAATTAATCTTCTCAAGAGACTTAAAAATGAAAAAGGCTTATCTTATATATTCATAACACATGATCTGGCTGTAGCAAGCGAACTTGCAGACAGGGTTGTAGTAATGTACGGCGGAAAAATAGTTGAATATGGGAATGCTGAACAAATATATGCAACGCCTAAACATCCGTATACTCAAAAGCTCATTGCAAGCATACCAACGTTACGAAGCGATAAAACTCTCGAGTTTATACCGGGTGCACCTCCAGATCTTATTGATCCACCGCCGGGATGTAGGTTCCATCCAAGATGCCCCTACGCAATGGACATATGTAGAGTTGAGGAACCACCTCTTCTTACTGCCAGTAATGGAAAAGTTGCGTGTTGGTTATATAAGGGTGATATAGTTGAGTAATAAGACAATACTACAAGTAGAAAATCTAAAAGTGTGGTTCCCGATAAAGAGGTTATTTAAGACGCCTCTTTACGCCAAAGCTGTCGACGGTGTTAGTTTCAACCTCTTAAAAGGCGAATCTTTAGCTCTAGTAGGTGAATCAGGGTGTGGAAAGACCACCCTGGGCAAGACATGTTTAAGACTTATAGAACCCACCTTCGGGAGGTTAATTTACGATGGTAGAGACATAACTCATCTATCCGGTAAAGATTTAAAATGGTACCGTAGGGAAGCCCAGATGATTTATCAAGACCCCTTCAGCAGTTTTAACCCGTTTTTCCCTGTTAGGAGAATACTTGAAGAACCTTTGATAGTAAATGGAGTTAAGAGTAAAGAGGAACGTATAAATCGTATTCAAGAAGCTTTACAGGAGGTTAAACTTCTTCCAATAGAAGATTTCATAAACAAGTTTCCGCATATGTTAAGTGGAGGCCAAAGGCAGCGACTAGCCATAGCCAGAGCACTAATACTTAGGCCAAAGTTTATAGTCGCAGATGAACCAGTATCGATGCTTGATGCTTCCGTTAGGGTTGAGATTCTATACTTACTTAAAGAACTCCAGATAAGCCAGGGTATTTCTTTTCTCTACATAACGCACGATATTGCCACGGTCAAGTATTTTTCTGATAGAATGGCAGTGATGTATTCAGGTAAGATAGTCGAATTAGGAGAAATAAGAAAAGTAATTACTAGTCATCTTCATCCATATACAGAAGCACTTATAGAAGCAATACCAGATCCAGATCCAAATAATAGGAATGTTGAGAGAAAAGTAATACCAGGCGAACCTCAGAATCCTGTTGCGTGGCCTCCGGGATGCAGGTTCCATCCAAGATGCCCCTACGCAATGGACATATGTAGAGTTGAGGAACCACCCATGAATGAGGTTGAATCTGGACATCAAGTTGCATGTTGGTTGAGGATCAAAAAATAAAGAGCAAAATTTTGATTGCAATTCTGAAATCAACATCATAAAGCTGGCAACGGCTTTAAGAATAACTTTATATCCAACCCTTTTCAAAATACTTAGTTTCAGTTTGATAGAGGTTAAGGGTGTGAAGATATATTGGCTTGGGCACGCCGGCTTCAGGATAGTCGGTGGGGGGAAGACGATATACATCGATCCCTACAAGATCAAGGGTGGTCCAACTGCTGACGTAATCCTCGTAACGCATAATCACTTCGACCATTTTAGCGTCGACGATATTAAGAAGATATCTGGAACAAACACGATAATAGTTGGCCCAAAGGAGTGTGAAGCAAAGTTCAGAACATTGAATATGGAGCATAAGATAGTTAAACCAGGAACTAGCTTAGACTTGTTGGGGGTTAAGGTTGAAGCTGTCCCGTCTTACAATGTCAGCAAGTCTTTTCACCCTAAGTTGGATGGTAAAGTAGGATACGTAGTAACATTGGGCGATGTTAAGATATACCACGCTGGAGACACCGATAGGATTCCTGAAATGGCCAATATTAAGCCGGATGTTTCCCTACTACCAATCGGCGGAACTTATACGATGAATGCTGAAGAGGCGGCTCAAGCTACTAAGGACATAGGCACCGGCATATTCATACCGATGCACTACGGCACGATAGTTGGAGATAAGAGCGATGCTGAAAGGTTTAAGAAAATTGTTGGAGAAAAAGCCGTTGTAGTCGAGCCCGAGGACTAGTCAGTTTCCTCAGTTACTTTTTCTATTTTTTTCCATCTTCTAAAACTAAGTAGTGTAATAAGTATCATTGCAACAGCAATTACAATGCTTATCAAAAGAAGTATTGGAGCATATTCTCCGAAGCCGATTGCCAACGGGAAGGGCCCTATGAAAACCACCATTGCCCCTCCACCCGTTACACCGCCTGTTACCGATGCTATAAAAACTGTTATGAATCCTATGATTACCAGTAGGAAGCCTATTAGAAACAGTATGCTGAGCCTATCCAAGCCTCATCAACCCGTATGCGATAGTTATCGTAATAAGCAGGATGGTTAGTATTATTGCTAGAATAATCAATATCCTAGCTGTCTTAGGGTCTGAGGCGAGAATTATCGGAATAGGGCCTATCATAACAACTGCCCCGCCGTGTTTCTCCGACTCAACTTCTCTTTGCCCACTTTTCTTTATGCCCCGGAGGAAGCTTAGAAATATGGTTAAGAAGATTATTATGAAACCCAATAGGATTAAGAGAGTACCAGCCAGTACTAGGCTTTGAACCATTTGACTACTCTATTGGAATTTCCTCGCCCTTCTTCTCTTCCTTCTTAATCTTGTTCAGAGTGACTTCAAGAATACCGTTTTTATAACTGGCCTTAGCCGTCTTTGGATCAACCTCCTCGGGGAGCTCAACGTCCTTACTGTACTTCCTCCTCTCAGACTCTGCGCGTATGTGAAGCGTTTTCCCGACGACGTTTAGCTTAATATCCTGCTTATCTACCCCAGGGACTTCTGCTATAACTTTAATCTTATCATCCTCGGTTATCACGTCGACAAGCGGCTCAGTAGCCTCCTTAACCTCAACAGGCTTAATCGGAGAGACTTTTCTCTTAACATTGCCGAATTCCCTTATTATGGGCTTTCCATCAGGCCCTATTCTAACAGAATAGCCGTATATAAAAGGCCCGTATTCCCTCCTAACGCTACCGTCTGGGAGCTTTTCTTCCCTTATAAGCTCCTTTGGGAATTCTCCTTCAATACGCTTGAAAAAGTCGAAGAAGTCCTCTTCGAAAGGCGAGAATGAAAAGGCTCTTCGCATCATCCTCCTCAAATCCTTCTCGAGTTTTTCAAACCATTCGTCAAACCAGTCTTCAGACATTCAAACCACCTCCTTCCATTAACATCACGCAGTAAATATATTAATCTTTCCCTAAAGGGCATTGTGGAAATACTGTGGAAAAAGTCTCAAAGCTTTTATTCAACCTCAGTAAAATTGTTTCCAACATTGTCTGGAGAATGGATAGTAAAAGTACTGGAGGATCTTACAAACTCCTTTGGACCAGCCGGCTACGAGAGGGAGGTTCTATCTAAGGTTAGGAATTATATGCAGGCTTATGCCGATGAAATGATGTCTGATAAGCTCGGCTCACTGGCATTCGTCAAAAAGGGGAGTGCGGAAAGGCCCAGGGTATTATTAGCAGGACACGTTGATGAAGTGGGTTTCGTAGTCTCAGGCATAAACGAGCAGGGCTTTTTAAGCTTCGCACCATTGGGAGGATGGTTCGACCAGGTGTTATTGTCTACCAGAGTAGTAGTTAGGACTCAGAAGGGAGATCTTCATGGAGTTATAGCTGCCAAGCCGCCACATCTTATTCCTCCTGAAGAAGCCAATAAAGTAATAACCAAGGAGAACATGTTCATAGACATAGGGGCTTCATCGCTAGAAGAGGCTAAGAACATGGGTGTTAGAATCGGAGACCCAGTCGTACCATATTCCAATTTCACCCTGATGAAAAACGGGGAGGTTGCGATGGGGAAGGCTTTCGACGACAGAGTTGGTGCTGCAATAGCCATGGAAGTCGTTAGGAGACTTAGAGTAGAGAATATTCCGCATCCCAATACTGTCTATGGTTCTGCAACAGTGATGGAAGAAGTTGGTCTAAGGGGAGCTACTACAATCGCCAACCTCGTTGATCCAGATGTGGCAATAGTACTTGAGGTTGATATAGCGGGGGATGTTCCCGGTATACCAGCTGGCCAGGCTCAAGCAAAGATGGGTAAGGGACCCTGTATAGTTACGATGGATGCTTCAATGATACCAAACCAGGCTTTGAAAGACCTTGCAATAAAAGTCGCTGAGGAAAACAATATACCGTATCAATTATCGCTAGTCGCGAAAGGCGGTACTGACGCTGGGAGGATACATATACACAAAGTAGGATGCCCGAGCCTAGTCATAGGTGTTCCGACTAGGCATATTCATTCAGCAGCATCGATAATGAGTCTAAGCGACGTTAATAATGCTGTAAGGCTGGTGATAGAATTGGTTAAGAGGCTTGACGCTGAAACAGTTAGAAAACTCACAGAATGGTAGTTTCAGCATCTTAAGATGAGCTTGAAGAGGGTTAAAGCAGTCATCTTCGATTTCGACGGCACTCTTGTGGATACTGTCAGACCCTTGGCTGAGGCTTGGGCTAGGGCGGCGAGCATGCTTGGCATAAGCATAAAACCGGATGAGATTGAGAAGTATGTTGGCTTAGCTGGTCCGGAAATATCCCTGAAGATAACTGGTGGGGACGAGGCTAAGGCAGCTGAGCTGAGGAGGCTTAAGGACCAAGTCTACGAGTCTGAGTACGTCCCTAGAATGAGGCTCTTCGACGACGTTAAGTCTTCTCTAAGCCTTCTTAGAAACAATGGGATTAAGACTGGGGTTGCGAGTTCCCAAACATCGCGAAGGTTGAAACAATATTTATTGAACCTTGGAATATTGAATATGTTCGACGTGCTTGTCGGGTCGGACGTGGTTGCTAGGAGAAAACCTGAGCCCGACGTCTTCCTTAAGGCAGCGGAGTTGTTGAGGGTTAAGCCTGAAGAATGCTTCGCCATCGGAGATACTTGTTTCGACTACGAGTCTGCAAGCAAGGCAGGCATGAGGTTTATACTCGTTTCAAGAAGGGGGAATAAGTGTGACGGTGCTGAGTTTATCGTAGGAAGCCTTAGTGAAGCCGTCTCGATAGTGATAGCGAATAGCTCTAATCTTAAAGATTCACCATGATTCTACGATTAAGCCAGGTATTTTTTTCGAAATATTCCCTATCAGCAGTCACTAAAGGCTCATTATGGGTTAAGGCTAGGCTGGCTATCATAGCATCCAAGTCGCTGATTGGAGCCCCCATACGTTCAAGGTCGTTTACGAGCTTGCCGTATTTCTCGCAAGCACTTATCGAAAAGTCCAAAACCTTAAGCCTTGAAAGAATCTCCCTCACTTTCATAACTTCCAAATTTTTCCTCTTAGACCTGTAAGCCCCTTTAAACAACTCGCATGCTACTATAGGTGTTGTAGATAATTCCACCCCCTTATTTACGTATTCTTCTAATTTCTCCTCAGCCTTAGGGTCTCTTTATAAGGGCAATTATAAAACTAGTATCCAAGCAGACCATTTAAAACATCTTATAGTTCAGGGGTTCTGGGACTGATCCTCCTTCTCTCCCTAAACTTTTAATTAGAGAAAAATATTGGATTAAACTTGTGCTACCTCAGAACGTTAGAAGCCTTCTCGAAAAGCAGCAGTATAGGATAATTGGGAAACATTCCGCGGTAAAGATATGCTTCTGGACTAAGAGGAGACTTACAAAGGGTATGGCATGCTACAAGGAGCTCTGGTACGGTAATGTTCAGAGCCACAGGTGCATGCAAATGACACCTTTCCTAGGATGTAACTACAGGTGTACCTACTGCTGGAGGATACACTCAGGCGATAGACCAGGTTACGTGTGGCAAGAGTACCCGGCTGAGGTTGAAAGCGATGATCCTTCTTATATAATCGAGGAGGCCATTAGGCTTAGGAAGAGCCTACTCATAGGGTATAAGTCTAACCCGCTGGTAGATATGAGGGTTTTTGAAGAATCGCTCAACCCTATGATGGTAACATTTAGCCTAACTGGTGAGCCAACCCTATACCCTAGGCTCGGCGAGCTGATAGAAGAGGCTAGGAAGAGGGGGATGGTTACATACCTTGTTACCAATGGGAGCATGCCTGAGGTGCTCGAGAAGCTTAGTCCTCTTCCAGACCAGTTGTACGTTAGCATCCAGGCTGCGAACGAGGATGTTTTCAAGAAGATTGCTAGGCCGTTGGTGAAAAATGCTTGGGGCAGGCTTCTCAAAACGTTGGAGATCTTCCCAAGCCTCAGTGGAACAAGGCGCGTACTAAGGATAACCGTTGTGAAAGGGTTTAACGACTCTAATCCTGAGGAATACTCTAGGTTAATGGAAGTATCAAAGCCGGATTACGTTGAAGTAAAAGCCTATGAATGGGTTGGTGAAAGCCAGTCTAGGCTTCCAAAGGAGGCGATGCCGTGGATGAGCGACATAGTCTCATTCTCCGAGAAAGTCTCTAGGGCCTCCGGCTATGTGAAAAGGGGAGAATTCGAGCCGAGTGGCGTTGTATTACTCTCCAGAATCTGAGTTGTATAGAAAAATACTTTAAAAATATTTGAAAGAGGTTTGGAAAAACCTATTTTAAGAGCTTCATTGCCTCGTCTACTGAAGCGTCCTCATGCACTATTTTCATTATGGCCTTGACCATCTCTGTAGCGTTCTCCCTCTGGAAGACATTCCTACCAACGACGACGCCCTTGCCACCAGCCCTCATAACCTGCTTCGTAACCTCCAGGAACTGCCTTGGCTCCTCGGTCTTGGCTCCACCGGACATTAGGACGGGGACAGGCGTGGCTTTAACGACTTCTCTAAAAGTCTCCTCAGAACCCGTCCAGTATGTCTTTATCAAATCTGCACCGACTTCTGCAGCTGCTCTAGCAGCGTACCTGACTATTTCGACATCGTTTTGATTAGGCATATGCGGCCCCCTCGGGTAAGCCAGGTTTAGAAGGGGCATTCCATAGACTTCGCATGCAGCGGCTATTTCAGTAAACTGCTCGAGCATTTGCTCCTCTTCCGGAGCACCCCAGTAGACCGTTGCCGCAACAGCCTCGGCGCCCAGTGCGACAGCATCTTCAACTGTTGCTATAAGGTTTTGAGTATACTGCCTCTCCTTAGGCCTCAGCGAGGTTTTTCCAGTAACCTTAACGATCAACGGAATCCTATTTGCCCAGGATTCCCAAGTAAGCCTGGCCAAGCCCCTGGGAAGCATTATAGCGTCGACACCAGCCTTGGCAACCTTGTCGATTATTACATTCGGGTCGAGGTGAGGCTCTATGAAGTCTTTTGGCCCATGTTCAATACCATGGTCCATGGCTAGGATGACGGCCTTGCCGTCTTTCAGTATTCTCCTAAGCCTAACGTTCTTCCCCACGCTAGAAACTGTTGAAACAGGCTTCATTTCTCTCACCAGCCTTATCTGGCTGGATAGAGCCTATTAATAAATGTATTTCCTCGAGTAAGCCTTAAAAAATCAAAACTGCTATTTATCGGCGTTAATGACTACAACATGGTACCCGATCGTTTTCCCAGACCGGTGCGACGGGTGTCAAGGGTCGAAGCCCAAATGCATAGATTTCTGTCCCCATAATGTTTTCGCGTTGAGAGGCGGGAAGGCCTTTGTCGCAAACCCTCAGAATTGCGTCGAGGGCTGCGTATCATGCATGCCACTCTGTCCCAGGAAAGCGATAGAATTCCCCTTGCATAGGAGCTTTAGGATATGTGAAAGGTCTTGGACGGAAGGCTTGAAGAGAATCACGTGCAGGAAGTGCGGCAGGGTTTTCTGGACGAATGAAGAAAGAGATCTATGCTGGGAGTGTAGTTCTTCCGGATGAAATCGTTTAATGAAAAGCAAGAAACACAGGCATAACTTTAATAAAACAGGATTTTGCTACGGGGTGCGATTGAATCGTTGAAAAGTGTTAAAGCAGTCTTATTCGATTTGGACGGGACTCTAGTAGACACAATGGAGGCATTCCACAATATGGTTAACAATATACTTAGGGAATTCAGTATCCCCGAGAGGAGTTTTAATGAGAACGTTAAGCTAGTTGGGAAACCATCTAGGGTGATAGTTGAGACTATTCTTAGAGAAACCGGGTTGGAGACCAGTCTTGAGGAATTCTCTAAAATAATGTTTAGAGAATGGGTTTATAATTACATGCCTAAACATGGCAGGCTGTATCCAGATTCGTTGAAAGTCCTCAACGAGTTAAAAAATAGAGGGTATTTGTTAGGCGTTGTTTCAAACACTAGCAAGGAGGAGCTCCCGCATTATTTGAATAGTTTTAAGATAAGAGGGTTTTTCGACGTAGCTATTTCTTCCGGCGATGTTGAGAATCCAAAGCCGTCACCCGAGCCTGTTTTAAAGGCAATTAGGATTTTAAACATAAGACCATTTGAAGCCATCATGGTTGGAGACAGGCCTGAAGACGTTGAAGCAGGAAGGCTCGCGGGCACGTATACGATAGCAGTATTCAGAGGAGTAAGGCCAAGGTTCGAGTTGGAAGTTGCCAAACCGGATTTTATCGTCAACGAATTATCTGAAATCCTCATAATACTCCATAGAAATAGGAGGGACACTGGGCTCTAAGACTTGGAAAAAAACGGGTATGCTTAAATACTTTCCAGTAGAATTTTAGAGGAGATGAGTAAACTAAAAGAAGAATTCATAGAACTACTGGACAAGGATAGGGAATTCCGTTATACCGTAGCGGGTTACTTAGGATTGTCAGAAATTTTGAAAAGGCTAGATAGACTTGAAGAAGGGCAGAACAAGCTGTGGGAAGGGCAGGAGAAGCTCTGGGAGGAGGTTAAGCTACTCAGAGAAGGGCAGAACAAGCTGTGGGAAGGGCAGGAGAAGCTCTGGGAGGAGGTTAAGCTACTCAGAGAAGGGCAGAACAAGCTGTGGGAAGGGCAGGAGAAGCTCTGGGAGGAGGTTAGAGACATACGCATAACTCAAAATAGGATTGCAACAACCATTGACAGATTAACAATATCGGTTGAAGAAGAAGGGCTTTATGTTATTAGGCATAGATTGGAAAACGAGCTCGGTTTAAAGGTTGAATTAAGAAGGATATTCGTTGGCGATAAGGAAATAAACATTTATGGTGCTACGGACGACATCTGTATAATTGGTGAGGCGACAGTAAGACTTGGAATAAACCTAATACACGAATTGGAAGAGAAAATAGAAATCTTAAAGAGAATGAAACCAGAATTGATTAGGTCAAAGATTGTAAAAGTCATCTACGCAGACTACGCCACCCCAGCTGCTGTAAAACTAGCCAGAGAACGTGGCATATGGGTATTAAGCTGGAAGGAAGATGCCACACCCAGAATTGTCTCAGAAACATCGTAGGTACTTATCATAGGCTCCGTCTTCTCAGATATATTTACAGTGATAATCCTCTAACCCAAAATGCCATTATTTCCTCCATGACTCAAGGAGTTTTTTACCCGGAATATAATCGTCTTAATATTCAATGTCGAAACGCTTTGATTTAAAGCATAGATTTAGTGAACTAGGGAAACTTTCTCGGTGCCATTTATATGCTCCCCTTCAATAATTTTAGGATATAAGAGGGAAGAGGGATGAAAAAACTAATCCATTTTAATAAAAAGATCCTTACCATACTAGTATTCCTTCTGATTACAAAATCCTATTTAGCGATTTCATGCTATGCTTGGGGCAATGGAGGATATAGCTCAAGCCCTGATAACCCTAAGTATGGTACTCACGATTGGATGGCTGAGCACGCGTTAGATTGGCTTCCAAACGAGGCTAGGCAATGGGTGGTCAGCAACTTAAACTGGTACCTTTACGGGACGGAGCTTCCGGATAATGGGAGAGCACCAGACGGAATAGGAGACACGAACCTCCATCACGTATACTTCAATGCAGAGGGGGTTTTAGTAGATGATTCAGCTGCGCGGCGGGCTAATGCAACTTTCAATCAAGCATTGACCCTTATGCTCTCTGGGGATTTTGCTTCAGCTGCGAAATATGCCGGAGCCATGACTCATTACATAGTGGATATGGCTGTATTCGGTCATGTTATGGGCGCTGGAACAGATTGGGGTGCCGAAGAGCATCATAGCGACTATGAGAATTATGTGAACTCTAAGACTTCAAGTTACAATTCAGAGTGGAGTAGATATCTGGTCTTCGACGGCGAATTGGAGATAATCACAGCATACGAAGCAACTGTAAGACTAGCATATGATACAACCTTCGACAACTCTGGAAGAGGCTTAACATGCATCTGGATGGATAGAAACTACGATTGGAACAACCCCATATTCGTCGAGAGGGTTCTAAATTCCATCAACTTAGCGGTAAACTATGTTACCGATGTCCTGTACACGCTTTACACCACGTATGCCCGGGGAAAACAGCTGCCTTCCGGAGGCGGGTTGCAAACGGCTACTGTAACTTTTAAGGCAAGCGGACTAGGAGAAGTTCCTAAAGCCAGTTCAATCCTAATAGTGGATAACCAATCTTACGAGGCTTACCAGCTGCCAGTAAGCTTCACATGGGAAACTGGTTCGACACATGCATACAGGTGGATTGAATTCGTCGACTCTACAGTTGAAGATAGGCGTTACAGGCTTGATTCAGTAAGCGGCCTTTCAAACTCCTCTATGGGTTTCCTGACAGTCCCTCTTGGCGGTGGCTGTATTGAAGCATCCTACAGGGCTCAGTACAGGCTTGAGATAGGTGCCGAAGCTGGCAAGGGGACAACTGACCCAAGACCCGGGGTCTACTGGTTTGACGAATACTCTGTTGTGAACATAACGGCAATCCCCTATTCAAAGTATGAGTTTAAAATATGGAGAACAATCGTAGCAGACAACGTGGTATATGATCGTTTCAGCAATCCCACTTCTATTTGGATAGGCGGGCCGGCGAGTTTGATAGCGGAATTCGCTGAAGCCTTTGACTATCAGGTGACGCTGGTTCCAAGCAGTATAACTCTGCAAAAGGGGAAGTCGGCAAAGATTAGCGTTTACGTTGAACGCACTGCTGGAGAACCCCGTCAGAAAATCACTCTCTCAATTGTAGGAGTACCGAAGGGAGTTTCCTACGGATTTCTCGTAGATACCGATGTTCCGCCGATTTACACGACTCTAACACTAAGGGCATCTGAAGACGCACCCGTAGGAACACATATTATAACTATTAGAGCAACCTATGGCGAAAACGTGAGAGAAGCCCCCCTTTCAGTAACGGTAATAGAGCCTGAGAAGAAATGGTATGAGCAACTGTGGATTACGATAATCATCTTGGTAATAGTCATAACTGTGACGAGTATACTCAAATCACTCCTAGGAAAGAAAGCCTAAGCCCTCCATTTTTTGGCAATTTTCTTCCATTTTTACTTAAACAATCTCCGGCTTCAGTATAATGTATAAATAGCAGTACCGCTATTTAATAGTAATGATGCTATTCTCAGACAGGCCGAAGACAAACCTCTCAGAGCTTTACAATATGGAGAAAGAAGTAAAGGCTTTAGTAAATGCGCTAGAGAAGGGTAGCGCTATCGTACTTATCCTCGGGCTTAGAAGGCTTGGGAAAACCTCCTTGCTGAGATCCGTATTAAACAGCCTGGGTAAGCCAAGCTTGATATTTGACCTACGCTCTTTCGAAGGGCTTAAACATATTCCGGGAGTGCGATTGGCAACACTCTTAGAAGAAGGGCTTAATGCATTCATCTCAAAGCAAGAAGGCTTCTTAAAAGTTTTAAAGAAGATAAAAGGAGTTGAAGTAATTGGTCTCAGGGTTTCGGTAGCAGCGGGCAAGTCTAGGAACCTACTGCCTGAACTTCTTGAGAAAGTTAATGATTGGGCTAGAGAGAAAGGAGAGAAAGTAGTAATGGCTTTTGATGAGGCTCAGCTCTTAAGTGGGTCTCGAATAGACTTTTCAACCCTACTTGCACATGCCTATGATTATTTGGACTATTTGCAATTTGTTTTAACGGGCTCGGAGGCGGGACTTCTCTACGACTTCCTAAAGATGGAAGATCCCGAATCACCTCTCTACGGTAGGTATGTGGAGGAAATACATTTAAACAGATTGAATGCGGAAAGATCTATAGAGTTTCTAAGACTGGGCTTTAAGGAGGCAGGATTAGAGGTGAAGCAGGAGGATTTGGAGAATGCTGTTGAAAAGCTTGATGGAATAATAGGGTGGTTATCCTACTATGGTCTTGTCTCAGTAAGCATGGGGGAGGCTGGGGAAAAAGCTCTTGAAGCCACCATTAATAAAGCGTCTAAAATAGCCGAGTTAGAAATTTCAAGACTTCTGAAAAAGCTTAACTCGGACAAGTATATCACAATCCTTAAGGCCCTTTCTACTAGCCCACTACAGTGGGCCGAGGTTAAAAACGTGCTGATTGCAAAACACGGAGTAGCCTATGATAGGAACGTTTCAAACCTACTATCTAAACTTGTTAAAACCGGATTGGTAGAGAAGGAAAACGGGCTCTATAAAATCGCAGATCCAATATACAGATATGCATTAAGAAGAATGAGGTGAAATAGGAAAAAGGATGAGTGATAAATGGATTTTCTTAGATAAGACCAGAAAAACTCAATGTGGCAAATAAATCTCCTAATACTGTACATTTGCTATCTGTATTCTTTTGGGTCTATTCTTCTTATTAACTTAATTTTGTCTAATTCTTTGTCGGCTGAAATAACCTCCCATACGAGGTTTATCTCCATAGTTGCAACATGAATATAGTCCACACCACTAACGGGATACGTGTATTCCGAAGCCCTCTTAATAACTAAGAAGTTTATGTCAAACCAGACAATTGGAAGCGATAATATCGCGTCAACATTTCTCCTTATATCTAAAGGTTTCTTACCTCTTTCCTCGATTACTTTATTTATTTTTGTAAGGACGTTGATTATTTCTACTAAAACTAAAATGGATGTGCATGCTTTAAGTCTGCCTTTTTCTATATCCAAAAGGATTCTTTTACAGGCTTCCCCGTATTCTGGATGATTTTCTATAGCATAAATGAAAATATTTGTATCAATATAAATCATTTGAATTCCTCTCTAGCTTCTCTCACAAGTTTTACGGCATCTAGGTCAAGCTTTATCTGGGAAGTCAGAAATTTCACAGGATTTTTCACTTTTCTCGGAACATCTACAACAACCATCCCCCTGACCACATGCCATTCAACCTTCTCACCAGGCTTTATTCCAAGATGCTTCCTTATTTTCCTAGGTATGGTCGTTTGGTACTTAATGGTTACCCTGCTTTCCTCTTTCTCCACATTAAAAAGTATTACGGGTAATACTATTTAAATTTTCCTTCTAACATTCGATTTCTTACAAAAGAGACAAGTAGGATTTATGATTCAGATCCATTACTTAATAACAAAGCATCATTTAGAGCATGTCCACGTAGCCCGAGAGCCATGGAAAATTCTTCTTAACCCACATTATATGATTGGCATGTGCTCTATTAAATTTCTCTTAATTCCCCGATGATCTTGCAGTAAAAACCGAATGTCTTTTCATCCGTCACATGGAATTCGAAGGGCTCGTCAAAACCCTCTTTCCTCAGCTTTGCAATAATTTCGCAAGGTTTCAACTTCGTTAAGATCAATACGTCTATGTCACTAGTCAACACATGTTCTCCTCTCAACACGGAACCGAAAAGAAAAACTCTGGATTCTCCGTCTGCTTCGCTCATTACCTTTTTAATCCTTTTTAAGAGTTCCGGCAGGTTTCTGAAAACCTCCTCCCTTTTAACCGCTTCTCTAATTAAAAGCTCTTCCAATTAATTCCTCAACCTCCTTCACGAAATCAAAAAGCCTCTCTGCTTCCTCCCTCTCAAAATCCCTAGGGAAATATCTGGCAGTGATGTATGCATCCTCTAGGCTTGCAAACTCTAATGCTTTTTCGTTTGAAAATTTTTTAAACTCATCCGGCTTATTCAGGATTTCTCCAAGTAATAGAAAAAGCTTCCTTAAAGTATGAGTCTTAGGGAATTCTACACCTTTTTCCAGCAACTTCGCTTTCAGGAAAAGTTGTAGTGACTGCTCTATGTTAAATGCAGCCAAATCATAATCCCCCCTGGAAAAATGGAATTCAGCAGCATTTTTAAACTTCCTCGACCTATCCAGTAGCTTTTCGACCTCATCTCTTCTCATGAATACTTTATGCTCTGAAAGAATATAAGCATTTAAAAAACCTGAGAAGAATTGCAATATCATTCTTTTAATGGTGAATCGATTTATTCTTCGATAACTTAAAAAGAAGACCCATCCAGCCTATCGCCTATGTCTACACCACTGACAGGATACGCGTATTCAAGTTCGCCTTCTTTCTTCCCGTTTATATAGTTAGAAAAATGCGATTCATTCCAATAAAAAGAACTTACCATAATGCTTATAAATGTGGTAAAAATGCAGTAATATGGTAAAAATGTCTGAAAAAACCGTTGAAATCGATAAAGCGGGGAGAATAGTAATACCGGCAGAATGGAGAAAGAATTGGGGTAGGAAAGCATTGATGGTGAAACTGAGCGATGATGAAGTTTTGATCAAACCGCTTAGGAAACGCGGTAAGCTAACAGATCTGGCAGACTCTATTGAAATCGAGAAAGTAAGCGATTTTACAGATCCTCATGAACTGAGGAAGATTATGTATGGCTAGGTTTCTGGATTCCTCAGTCTTCCTACATGCTTACCTCAAGCCCAAAAGAAGGCTAAGGAATGTGGAGAAGGAAATTAAGCGAAGAGCATTGACTATAATCGAGAACGTTGAAAAAGGGGAGGAAGTTATCACGTCAACCGTACATTTGTCCGAAGTCCTCAATATAATTGAAGCAAGGCTAGGTCTTGAGAAAGCCATTCAGTTCCTAGAAGATATTTTAGCTATGGAGAACATAAGAATAGAAGGAGTAGAACGGAGAGACTATGAGGAGGCCCTAGTAATAGCATCGAGATATAAAGTAAGCCCTAACGATGCAGTAGCATGCGTAATTTCTAGGAAAAATAACATTAGTGAAATATACAGCTTCGACAAGCATTTTGACAATTTTACTTTCATCAAGAGACTTTACTAAGATGCATGTAAACAAGGCTTTAACCAATTCGTTGAAAAAGAATAATACATTTAATACGTCTTCAAAAACCGTTTTTCCATCATCATGCTACATTGTTATTTTCCTGCTTCTGAATTTTCCAACTCGTATCTAGGAATATGAGCCTCTGGTAAATTTGCTTCCACCACATTTTTTTCTCAACGTCTCCAGAACCACTCTAGCATACTCTTTCAACATTATTACAATCTTCTTCTCAAACCCGTTAATCAGCTTCATAGCTTTACAATATGGAGAAAGAGGCGAAGGTGCTTACCAGTGTGTTAGAAAAGGGAATCGAACATACTTTAACTACTTTCAAAATGGTTAAAACCGGATTGGTGGAGAAGGAAAACGGGCTCTATAAAATCGCAGAGCCAATATACGGACATGCGTTGAGAAGAACAAGGTAAACATTCATACACTTCTTAAAAAACATCATCCACATCTAAGACTTCCAGCTTCGATGATTTAACCAGTCTCTTATCTGGAACAAAGAGTATCTTCCTTTTAGACGGCACTTTACCTAAATTTTCCTCAGCTTTCCTTACATCGGTACTGTTGATTCTACCCCATTTGACTTCTAAAACAATCTCAGGCTTGTTAAACTTCAGAAGACAACTGTCAACATCGAAATCCTTAGCTTGCAAAACGCTTTCACGCAATCCGTATTTTTCCGCAAAGAATTCTCTAATGCTATCCTCAATAATCCTAGGCATTAACTCGTCTACTATCCTCAAAGCCTCAATATTGCTGAGCCTCCTTTCAGATATGTTATACTTCTCATCAGCGTAAAAGAACATTCTTAACAGTGGGGAAGTAAGCTTGTAGACATATTTCCTTTTGTTTAAAACCTCTATCCTTTTAACCAGCCCTAGTGAAGTCAAGTTGTTCAAGTAAGGTTGGATTATGCTCGCATCATCTTTTTTAATCAACCTCCTAGAAAACAGATAACTGGCTATCTCTCCTGAAACAGATCTACCACTTGCTACAGCTCTCAAAACCCCCTCGTAAATGGCAGATAGCTCCCTCTCCTCCTCGTAAAAAACCTCGCCGACTAGAGCAGGGATAGTCTTTACAGAGCTTAGAAGAATGAGAGCTATATTTTCCCTCACAGGCTTCTTCTCATCGAAATAATCTATAGAAATAGGTTCTCTAAGCATTATGGCAAGCTCCATTCTATCCTTCTTAGAGAAACCATATTTTCCAAGAGCCTTCAAGCAATCTTTAAGACTTATTAGCCCAATGGGCACTTCAGCAAACAGACCTAGAATAGGAGACCTTGTTGAAACAAGCTTTTTGGAGAGAAATAGGGTTGAGGAAATTAATATGAGTTTACCACGTTTATTAGTATAATGGAGAAAGTCCAAAAAATCCTGTCCCAGCCTATGAAACTCATCTACCACAACGGTCTTACCATCATCTAAAGCCCTCTTAAGGACCTCTATAAAAGCCTCATAGCTTATAGACTTCCCGTCCTTCGTTAAAGCACTCTTGCTCGTTTTCACGAAAAAATATTCATCGTAATTGACAAAATTAGCGACTAGGAAAGTTTTCCCTGTCTTCCTCCTCCCATAAACTAATATCCATTTCTTTAACTCATTAATCCTCTTGGCTTCCTCCGGCCTTTCTATAATCATAAAAAGTATAATCATGGTTATACTTTTAAACTTTTTCATTCAATGATCTGAAGCCTATTCTCCAAACTGGTTATAATTGGAATAATGAAGGATGAAAACGGGCTTTACAAAATCACCGACTTAATATACAGATACGCATTGAGAAGGATGGAGTGAAAAATAACTCCCTTATCATTCAGCCCATTCAGAGAAGGGAGGAGCGGTAGAGGGATTTTCGCAATGTAGTCGATGTTGAAGCAATGAGGTCCTGTAGGCACACATAGTAACAGTACAAGGAATAGAACTAGGCCAAGCCTGAAGCTGCTGAGCCAGATCTTATCATAAGCAAGTTATCTAAAGTGCTTTCTACAGTCATAGAGGAGAAATCGATTTTTCATGATGAGGATTTTTCTGATGCTGAGAAAAACGAGCAGATGGGTTAAACCGATTCTCTAGATAGAACTGTCTGAAACACGTCAGGAGCAAAGATAGTCAAAAGGACTCAAAAGTCATGGGGAATAAATAACCCTAATCGGCCGGTTACTTTTTAACCACATGCTTAGCATACCAGCTTTCCACGAGTTCCAACTTGTCTCTAGGAATGTAAGCATCGAAGGATTTTACTTCCACCCCCTGCTTCCTCAAAGCCTCTAAGACTGCTCCAGCATTCTCCTCAGGCATGATTATGCATCCTTCACAGACCTTTAGACCACGTAGCTTCTTGACGAGCCCTTTATTCTCATCCCCCTTCTTACCGTAAAGCCTATAGATGAGTCTCATCTTATCCTCCTGCTTCAGCCTCCTCATGCTGTATGAAATGATCTTCACGCGTTGAAGGTTCAAAGGCACTAGGGAAGATTGAAACGGGTACTTGGAGTAAAGCAGTCTCCCATGCTTTAAGACCTCTCCTAGGAAAGTCGGTTCACTACTGGTAAACTCGCTGAGACTCTTCGGAATCAGATGAACCAGAAGACTGAAGCTACCAACCTTCTGGAAAAGCTCGCTCCACCTTCTCCACATGCTCTCCCTATCCGTGAACACCACGAGCAGGTCGTAGTCAGAATACTCGTCGTAATCCCCCCTAGCCCTACTTCCGAAGAGTATTATAGCAATAACCTCTCTGATAGAGGAAATCTCTTCGATCAGACTACTTAAATCGTATTCCAGTCTCCTCTTCGAATCCATCTAGAATCGCCTCCATCGCCTCCAATACTTTCCCAGCTCTCTCACCATCAACCCCCTCGTAGCCAAGCGTACTATACGCACCAGAGAGCATATAGTTATATCTAGATCCTCTATACTATATATCTTAATTCAAAATATGTGTTTAATTTAAAATCCATTCTAACTATTTTTAATAGTTGAGAATCGCTGTTTCGAATTAAAAAGATGAGGCATAAATGATCATTGAATGAGGATGTAAGCACAGTAGTTAACTTATATAGTGAAGTTCGAAATAGAAAGCCTAAGTCTTCTTATATGCTACTTCAATGCTAATTATCTCAGGTATGTGCTCGTTTTTACACGTAAACATCTTGTAGTACATGTTGCATTCTTCAACTGCATTGAGTTCGACACCCCCAACTGAATAGACGTAAACATCCCCACCAACTATCTTTGAAAATTTCTTTGTTATAACATCTCTCCCGCGATCTTGGATACGTATCTGTACATTTTCCATTATTGGGTTTAATCTTACATTAATATTTGCAACTCCCCTGTTATCTGCAGCAGCCCATGAAGTAAGAGGAGCACCACTAGCATCTTCTATCCTAACTCTCCAATTCCTACCGAGACCCTCTATAGTCACAGAGCTTGGATCCGCATCGGCAGAGATAACAAGGAAATCGAACGTTGCAGAAAGCGAGCCTCTTCCTGAGACTTCATCGCGTATCTGTAAGCCAAGTTTCTTCGTATTCATAAGATTGTTATCATTGTAACTTACAGAACGTATTTCATTACCGTAATTGTCATATGCCGTTATCGATACTCTTCCATCATTAAAGCTTACGCTTCCAAGGAAAATTAGCCATGTATTATCGCTTAAACTAGATAAATTATTGGTCCTAGCATTAGGAATACTAGGCCAAGTCCCCGTATACTTCCATATGGCCAACCGTCT